>Ga0302127_10001260_pt1 | contig 14910 bp, 14 predicted proteins | sample CB4_SCM_MG_FD_204452 | JGI IMG/M metagenome (GOLD analysis project Ga0302127, IMG submission 204452) | Marine microbial communities from Western Arctic Ocean, Canada - CB4_SCM | ecosystem: Environmental > Aquatic > Marine > Oceanic | place: Canada: Western Arctic Ocean | collected 2017-09-24
AACAAATAGAATAACTAATAATAGTTACCCAACTACGTACCAGCACTCTTTCTAAAATTTGGTGGTGATGGATTTGCAGAACCGGAGAAAACAACCAGCTAAGGATTTTTCATTGATGCTATCTGAATCTAAGATTGCCTCGATGTAGATCTGAGAGAGATTTACATCCCATGAGTTTCATATCACGTACCAGTTCGGCATTTAGTAATTGCAGGGCTTTTTCCACACCGGGCTGACCCGCCGCTGCCAGGGCATACAGATATAAACGTCCTCCTGAACAGGCCTTGGCCCCGACTGATAAGGCCTTGAGTATATGGGTCCCACGCCTGATCCCGCCATCACAGATCACATCGATCTTGTCACCGACGGCATCGACGATCTCAGCCAGTTGATCGAAAGGTGATCGGGAGCCGTCCAGTTGCCTACCGCCATGATTGGAAACCATGATGGCCGTGGCACCAATATCCACTGCACGCTTTGCATCTTCCACAGACATAATGCCTTTCAGTGCAAACTCTTTTCCCCAATATTTATTAACCTCTTCAGCGGCCTTCCAGTCCATGGATTGATCTAACATTTTGTTAAAATAATCAGCGATGGTAATCGCCACATTTGTCCCTTCGCTGATGTAGCCCTTTAATTGTGAAAGTTCAAATGCATCATGGGTAAAGTAATTAAATGCCCAGGAAGGGTGCAAAGCAAAGCTAAGCAGGCTGTTTAACGTTAGCCTGGGTGGCGATGTAAAACCGGTATATAAATCTCGTTCACGGTTACCACCAACAATGGTATCGACGGTCAGGGCGATACCATAAAAATTATTTTCCTTACAGCGATCGATCATGCTGTTGGTAAGCCCTTTGTCCTTATGGTAATACAGCTGAAAAAGCTTGGGAGTTTTAATCTCCGCACCAATCCTTTCTATACTCACCGAGCCCAGGGACGAGACACCAAATATAGTGTTATATTTTTCTGCTGCCCTGCCCACCGCCATCTCACCATCATGATGAAACAAGCGTTGCAAGGCCGTGGGTGACATAAACAAAGGCATATCGATTTTTTGCCCCATGACCGTTGTAGACATATCAATATTTTCCACACCCGCCAGTACGCTCGGTACTAAATCAACCTCCTCATAGGCTGTAGTATTCCTGCGATAGGTTACTTCATCATCTGCAGCACCATCGATATAATGAAAAATGGGTCCCGGCAATCGTTGTTTTGCCATTAAGCGAAAGTCCGCGATATTGCGGACATCTTTTAAACGCATAAACACTAGGCATTAACTCCTTTTTTTAATTGGCTACGTGCAAAGAGTATTAATCCAACCACGATAGAGACAACCATAAAGGTACCCAGGTTTAACCAACCCTTGGTTGATGACCATACAATGGCATACCCCATACTCCCGGACATGAGCGCATAATATATAAAGGCAGGCAAAGTTTTACGTATCACCATCCCTTCCTTACCTAATAATCCCACTACGGCTGATGCCGCTACCACGTTATGCACACATATTATATTGCCGGCCGCACCGCCCACTGCTTGTAGTGCCACTATCCAGGTAGGATCCACACCAATACGTTGACCGACACCAAATTGAAACAAGGAAAAGGTCATATTACTCACAGTATTACTACCTGCAACAAAGGCACCAAAGCCTCCTATGAAGGTTGAAAATATTGGCCAAGCGGAACCTGCCACTTGAGCCACCCCTTCAGCTAATGCAGTTGGCATCTTGGCGAATCCGGCCATGCCACCCTGGGAGTTTAAAAACACCTGCACCATGGGGACAGTAAACAGTAATGATAGTGATGCCTTTAACATGGTCGAGCAGGAATCTTTAACCGCTGCACTGTAGCTTGTGATATTCATTTTATGAAGCACAAACGTGGCGAGTGAAACAATAATAAATATCGTGCCAGGAAGATACAAGGGTTGTATGCCTCCTGTTCCCACAGATGAATTGAAAATATTTGACCAGGAGAGTGAAACTGACTGTAGCAGACCTTTTACACCAAGCTCCGGTATCCGAGTTATGATCAATAACACAGCGATCAATAAATACGGTGTCCAGGCAGAGAACATGGTCATATTTTTATTAGATTCTAAATTGTTTTTAATCTCAACACTGCCTGTCCATTCCGGTTCCCAATCCGCTTTATCTGGAAAATCCCATACATCTTCTTTATTCGGCACAAACCATCCGGCTTTCACAGCGCTGACGACAATAGCTAATCCGATTAATGAGCCAAGGATTGATGGAAATTCCGGTCCTAATACATGTGCGACGATTACATAGGGAATGGTCATCGATAACGCAGCAAAAATAGCAAATTTCCATATCCGTAAGCCATCAACAAATGATCGATTGGCGCCGAAGAAACGAGTCATCAGTGAGACAACAAACAAAGGAATTAGTGTGCCGGTAATGGCATGCAAGATTGCAACTTTTTGTCCTACGAGTGCGAGAAACGGCCTGCCTACGGATTCAGCAGTAGCACCGGTAATACCTGCCTGCTGAATATACTGGTAAACGGAATCATCACCGGATAATCCTGTTCCTACACCGACCAGAATAGGTGTACCTAATGCACCAAAGGAAACAGGTGTGCTTTGAATGATCATCCCTGAGACAACCGCAGCCATGGCAGGAAAACCAAGTCCCACCAATAATGGTACTGCCACTGCAGCTGGGGTTCCAAATCCCGATGAACCTTCAATGAAGGCACCGAATAACCACGCAATAATTATGACCTGTATTCGCCGGTCTGGAGATATATCAGTAAAGCCTTGTCTGATTACCCGTAATGCGCCACTTTGCTGCAGGGTATTTAAGAGCAAAATGGCACCAAAAATAATATAAAGTAATGTCGTTGCAACGATGACGCCTTTTACGCTTGCCGCCATAACCTGATTTAAGGACAGCTCCCAAACCCAGAGTCCAAGACCTGCCGCAGTAAAATAGGCCAGAGGCATCGCACGGCTAGCTGGCCAGCGTAACCCTACCAGGAATATCGCCACTACCAGAATGGGAAGGAAAGAAAGTACGGATAAGGTTATTGTATTCACATTTACATCCTATTTAGTTTTCAGAAAATTGCTACGCTCTGAATTGCCATTAAATATGTGATTATGTATATTTATATCCGATATATAATATGGATGTATAAATAAACCACAGAATATTGGACAAATATCAGGCAAAAACTATTTTAATAATTAGCCTGTTGAGATGCCCCCCCAAAAAAACATTATCACGGACGAAATAGTTGATTGCAACATACGTGTAGAATACTTCCAAAGCATGTCGATTCTCATGAAATTCTGGTTAGCAGGATAAATATTTACCTAAAACAATGCGTTTTTCAGAATATCACAATACAAACGAGGTAGTAATATGAAACAAGGCAAGTTCCACTCATTTCATCCACTCCAGCGCACACTTATGGGCCCAGGTCCCTCGGATGTTAATCCTCGCATACTGGAAGCACTGGCGCGTCCGACTATTGGTCACCTTGATCCGCAATTTATTACGATGATGGATGAGCTAAAGGAATTACTACGCTATGCCTTTCAGACAAATAACGAAGTCACCATGCCTATATCTGCACCCGGATCGGCAGGCATGGAGGCATGCTTTGTCAATATGGTAGAACCGGGGGATAAAGTCATTATCTGCTCAAATGGTGTTTTCGGTGGACGCATGAAAGAAAATGTTGAGCGTTGCGGTGGTGTTGCCGTCATAGTCGAAGACCTGTGGGGACGCGCGGTAGATCCTGCCAAGGTTGAGGATGCATTAAAAGCAAATACCGATGCAAAAATCCTGGCCTTCGTTCATGCAGAGACATCAACGGGTGCTATGTCCGATGCTGCAACACTTGCACAACTTGCTCACAAATATGATTGCATCACCATTGTTGATTGCGTTACATCCCTGGGTGGCGTTCCGCTACAGGTGGATGAATGGGGACTAGATGCAGTGTATTCCGGTACTCAGAAATGTCTTTCGTGTATACCTGGTCTCTCACCTGTTACTTTTAATGAGCGTGCACTGGAAAAACTTAAGAATCGTAAAGCTAAGGTTCAGTCATGGTTCCTGGATCTGAATTTAATTCTAGGTTACTGGGATGGAGGCGGTAAACGCGCCTATCACCACACTGCCCCCATCAATCCACTTTATGGTCTGCATGAGGCCCTGTGTTTATTAAATGATGAAGGATTGGAGAATGCCTGGGCACGTCACAGACTCCACCATAATGCACTCAAGGCCGGGCTAGAAGCACTTGGCCTTGCATTGGTCGTACCTGAGGAAGAACGTCTACCTCAGCTTAATGCTGTGAGCATACCAAGCGATGTGGACGATGCAGCAGTTCGAAAAAAATTACTGGAAGAATATAACCTTGAGATCGGTGCAGGACTTGGTGCCAGCGCAGGTAAACTCTGGCGCATTGGTCTTATGGGATATTCTGCCAATCGTGGCAATGTACTTTATTGTCTCAGTGCGCTGGAGGCGGTACTGGGAGAATTAGGTTCTAATATTCCCAGGGGCAAAGCGGCAGATGCTGCGGTGGCTGCTTATAAAATAGTATAGATTCCATAAGGCTACGAAAGCTGCTGTCTGACTAGTCTGAAAAGAATTATATGGTTTGATTACGCATTCATGGAAGTGGCACGAATCCTAAATGTCATTACATTTTGAGTAATATTTCAAATATTGCTTGAAAGCTAATCAAACTATAAGGTAGTAACATGACTGCCTTTCTATTTTTAACCACCGTTCTCATCTGGGGAACAACGTTTTATGCCATCTCACTGCAACTTGGCGATGTACCTGAGTTGCAATCAGTATTTTATCGTTTCGCTATTGCTGCAGTTATTATGTGGATACTTGTTCTGGTCAAAAAAATCAGGATTCGTTATTCCGGATCAGACCATGTGTTGTTTGCCATACTTGGTTTATTTATGTTTTCTCTAAACTATGTGGTGGTCTACTTTGCCACCGACCATTTAGTGAGTGGTCTGGTATCGGTCATTTTCTCTCTGATCATTCCTTTTAATATCCTCTTTTACTGGCTTATATTTCATGAGAAACCTTCCCTGTCTCTGGTAGTAGGTAGTCTATTTAGCATTGTTGGTATTACTGCACTATTCATAGAAGATTTTTATGGTATTACTATAAGCAAATCAGTGATTTTAGGGATTGGTCTGGCTTTGTTATCAACTATATTGGCATCAGCGGGAAATATAATTGCTCAGTTATTAAAACTAAGAAATATTAATGTTGCGTCCTGCAATACCTGGGGGATGAGCTACGGAACACTATTTCTTTTGATAGCCGTAATTTTTGCCGGTGAGCCTTGGAAATTTTCACTAGAAAATGACTATATATTTTCACTCTTATATCTGTCACTCGCCGGGACAGTGATTGCATTTTGGACCTATCTCACTCTACTTCACAGGATCGGTGCTCCCCGTGCGGCATATATCACGGTGATTTTTCCTCTCGTGGCATTACTGGTCTCGACACTATATGAAGACATGCATTGGACGGGGTATAAATTCCTGGGCGTTGCATTAATCATCGCGGGGAATGTATTTATAATTCAACGTAAGCAATCAGTTGAAAACTAGATAAAAAAAGGGCGGAGTAATGTGTACTCCGCTCCTCATTATCGCACCGTACCTGGTGTAACTCTGTAATTACAAAAGTTCCGTATACCCTATGCGCGCATCAAATGCATTGGTGACCCACCATATGCGATTCGGTTTGTTTTGATCGACTTCAATACGTCGAACATCAGACTCGGCTTGTGGCAATGGTAGTAACAGCCAGTCTTCTGTTTCAGTATTATAACGGGCAATAATATCGGCAGTCTGAAATGTTACCCAAAGCAGGTTGGTTGATTTATCAATATCAATTGAGTAAGCACCATTATAACGAAGTGGTGGCTGGATGAGACTCATCTCATCAGTATTGACATCGATCTTCAGGATCCTACTAGTACCCCATAGGCCAACATAAACATCACCTTTATTATCGTAATCCATACGCCTGGGATAGGCACCGGGCTCAAGATCAAATACCTCAACCTCACCAGTTTCCGGGGTATAACGGGCCAGTTTGTCAACCAGGTTCTCTGCTTCCCAGATACGGTTTTTACCGTCCACGGTGATGCCATAACCACCAGGATTTTTGGGATTTGCTAACCAGGTTGGCGAATCCCAGGTACTCCATTCACCGTTTGCAGGATTCAATCTACGAATTGAACCCGGACCGGACATATAGATCATGTCGTCATGTGGATTGACAACCAGGCTATTGCCTTGAACCTGTCCACGTATGGTATCCGTAATCATACCGTTATGGTGCACAACTGCATTTACTCCTGGAACAGGACCTCTTTCTGGTTCCAGTGGGAACATCCAGTCAGTCCATTTCTCGTTAGCGATATCATAGCTTAACCAACGTTTTGAAAAGGGATCCGCCAACCACATGATCCCCTCTGGACTAATTTGTAGATTACCCGGACGGGCACGTTCGGCGTCGAATAACAGCGGGGGACCAATTTCAGTGTACTCATAAGTGTCTGGATCAAAACGACTGATCATGCCACCGGTACGTTGATTAGCCCAACCTACCCCAGTGGGATCCACTGCGACGTCATGAGCTTCAACATTTTTCATTTCAATTTCATACTGTACTACACGATAATTCCTGGCCTCACCCTCCATAAGATTGCGAGGAAACCGGCTATTCGGATCCGCTGGTTCTATGGCAGGAAGATTCACGACAGCATAATCCAATAGGATCTTGGCATCGGCATCGGATAATTCTGGATTACCACTACCGGGTATCCTTCCTTGCATTTCTTCGATGGTATTCGTCCATTCCTCAGCATTTTTACGAGCACCAGCGACGGTATCCCCAGCGTGACAACCTGAGCAGTTTCTGGCAATGACATCCTTACCCGGTCCTTCTGGTAGGGCTGCCATGTTGGCTAGATGTTCTGGTGCACGACGTGGCCAGGCCGCGGTATGATCCGGGGCACGCATTTCAGTAAGAGATAGATTAACAGCGGTGGTTGCATCATTCACCACATCAACCGGTGCAGACCATGCACTTTGATTATCCCCACCTACGCTTTGAACAACATAACTACCCGACGGTAGTTTTTCGGACGTATAACGTCCTTCCTCCTGACTAATGACCATAAAGGCCAGATGTCGTTCTGCTACCTTCATTTTTACGAAGGCCCCTGCGACAGGGTTACCTGAGGCATTGGTAATCACGCCTTCAATTACACCACTATGATCTCCGGAACTTGGATAGTCTGTTCTAGCTGCGGGTGCCATCGTTGCCGAACTGGCTTCGGGCAAGTTACTGGAACTGGCAGCGGGCATGCTGCTGGTAGCAGAATTATTTTCAGTTGAATTGCTCGCCTGATCATCCGAACAAGCCACAAGCATAAATCCAACAACCACAAGGCTAATTATATTTTTACTAATATTTATTGACATCTTCCCCTCCTAATATATTTTTACGTGACCTAATTAGTTATTATTAAACAGTACCTTTTACAAGCTCTCGCAATCAAAGACCGCGTAACGGTTAAATTTTACCCTTCACCTCTGGTAATTAAACGCTGATCCTGATTCCATACACAATTGAGGACTATATATAGCATCAGTGATTATTACTGCATTGATTGTAGAGATAGTTATAACTTGATCTTGAGAAGTAGCAACTATTGTAAACGCCATAGTGTAAAGATTAGAAATCATTTGAAATATTATCTTAGTCACGTAACCCCCCTCTCTCTTGGCTCCCTGCCCTTAGCCAGAATCTGATGAGCAGTATAGCATTTAATAACTTGTATAAGGTTTTGCCTAAGCCAGACCAGGGTTTTAATCTTTTTATTTACAATTAGTTAAACCTATCAAGATTTTACAACAGTATTTAAGTCTAATTTATCTTTACGGCTTAATTTCTTTATTTCTGCCTCCCGCTTAGAGGCTGCACTCCGATTAACACAGTTTTCTATATAAACAACCGTAAAGGGCGCCCTTCCTTTAGTGTATTTTGCCCCCGTCCCTTTTTCGTGTGCATGTAATCGGGTCTCAAGATTATTTGTAATACCAGTATAGAGACTGGCATCACCACATTTTAGAATATATACGCACCAATTCATTTTTAGGATAGTTAGTATTAAATATAGGACATAATATCGACACTATAACGAACTCTATAAGAGTAATCTGCATCAGCTAAACGTTTAGAGAATTTACTATAATCAGAATTGGAACCTCTCCAACGACCGAGGTAAAAATAAATGGCCTTATGACCGAGACAAAATGGAATTTAACTATCTCGCTAAAAATCAATCTCTGACTGATAGACCCAGTGGTTATATTGATTTAACATAATGTTAACCTTAAGAAACAGCGCTTTATATCGGAAAAACATCAAGAATCAATCTTAGTAAAATTGTTTTCTGATTCACTATTAAGAGATAAAGCTAATGGTACCGATAACCATTCAACGCTAACTCCATTGATTTGTATGGAATAAATTTAGAGAGAAGATGGTTTTTTAGCAAAAAATGATATAGGGTGTGAATGTTAGTGGTTTTTGTAGCGGTTCCCGGTGTTCCTCAGCAGTGTATAAGGGCAGATTTTCCGTGGTACTTCGTCAACAATATGCATACTAATACATTGTTCTTTTAATTATAAATGAGGTAACCAGCATGGCTACAGGTACAGTAAAGTGGTTTAACGATAGTAAGGGTTTTGGATTTATTACGCCAGCAGATGGCAGTTCTGATGTATTTGTTCATCATAATAACATTCAGGCTGAGGGCTTCAAATCTCTCGCAGAAGGTCAGACTGTAAGTTATGAAACTGAACAAGGTCCTAAAGGTCCTAGTGCTATTAATGTGATACCACAATAGTCCTAACCAGACAGCCTTTTAGTTTGGGGAAAAACCTCGCCAGTGGCGGGGTTTTTTTATTATTTATACATTTTTGTCGAGAAACTTACAGATAGGTCTTGCATTAATCCATATTGCGATGCAAGATTTAACCTAATTTTTCCTCTATATCGCTTAAATTAAGGTATAAAATTTTGAAAAAATTGTTCGTTGGAAATCTATCAAGCAATGCCACAGAAGAGCAAGTTCGAGAGTTGTTTTCAGAATTTGGCACAGTACGTTCTATCAATCTGGTAACAGATGTGTTCACGCGTAAATGTAGGGGATTTGGTTTTCTCGAGATGGAAGGCCATGAAGCAAGAGCGGCAATAAAAGGACTAAATGGAAAAACCATTGACGAGAAATCGATTAAGGTTAATTTCGAAGTTGATCGTAGTGTTAAGGGTAGACGTCACCGCTAAAACAAAAGAGTTGGATCCTTTCTGATTGATTATTTAGTCGCTTTTAAATCCTGCATCCACGTGAGCGCCGTCACAAAATGGTTTATTCATTGAGGCGCCACATCTACACAGTGCAATCTTATTTCCCTGCCATGCCTTGCGACCACTGCCTGACATAATTGTTAGATTCCCAGTTAATAACAGCGGGCCATTTTCAAGTGATGTAATCTTTAGTTCGCCACCCTTTTCACTAATTTGTGTCCCGGACTGACCAACAGTAGGACATCGCTCAACAACCTCTGCAACGTGCTCGTTAGAACTCAGGTTTGGGTTACACCAGGGTTTTCTACCCGCCTGAAATAGATCCGACCACATTCCCCGATATGAATACATAAATTTGCATCCCAATCGACATCTACTTGTTCACCTGGAAACTGAAATGTCTTTTTAGAACTATCTTTCATAGAATCTGCCTCATATTACAGTGACCGAATTTCCACCTTGCGGAATTTTATCGTCCCTCTACCCCATTGCAGACTGAACACACCGCTGGCATGTTTTGAATCCCGTACATCGGCGGTCTTAATACCGTTAAATATAACAATCAGGTGGTCGCCTCGTGCAGTGATCTCAAAGGTGTTCCATTTTCCTCCTGCCTTTGGATAAGGTTCAAATACCTTGGAGGCATCAACAATCCCACCCGTACCGTAGCTTGGATCTTCACGTTGATCATAAATGTTTACCTCGTAACAAGTACTGGAAGATATGTTCCTCGGGTCTTCGCAACGCATGTGTACACCGCTGTTACCATCATCTGTGGTCCAGAATTCAATCCGCAGGATAAAATCTTTGTATGAATTCTTTGATACCAGATGGGATGAACCATCAGAGCTTGCTATCGCCTGAATGGCTCCGTCTACTGCAGTCCAATTTGCTCCCCCGACCCGATTAAAATTTTCGAGGCCTCTTTCTCCATCCAGGAGTGTTGTCCAAACAGCCTCTGAGCCACTGGTTGCACATCCGCTCAATCCAAGCAGAAGAATGAGCGCAAAAAAGAAATTTGATGTCGGTCTATTCATTGTGTTGACTCCTTAAACTGCATATGTAGATATGTAAACATTTAGATCATTTGCGACAATACTATAGGGATTAGGGAAAAAAGAGAATAATGACCATAATCTATTGCTCCTTTAAATGATGAGCATTCGATAATGATGGATTATCCTGCTGATACATCACTCCTTATTGTTTTATCTTCCATACACATTAGTATAAGACAGAAGAATCCGATTCAATTTATCAACTAAAACCAACAATCTTGATAAGTAAGAGGAAAAATATTATGTCATCCCACAGGTTCTATATATGTATTATTTCGCTTCTTTTTTTGTTCATTGTTGCTACCACAAGCTTTGCACAAAACAATCAAAATCATGAAGACGAACTACGGGCAGAAGCAATTAAACGAAATAAGAATTATGCCCCATGGAATCCAAATGATATTGTAAAATTAAGAGAAGACACGGGATTAATTGGACCGGGACCACGAACAAGTCTCCCCGAAGCCACCTTTCCAGGTTACTTAACACGACCTACAACCGTAGCAGAACTCATGCCTCAGGCGCTTGCAGCGGTGACCCAAAAAGGAGGTCGATCGCCATTAGGGCTAGCTGATCCGGGAGATATTGTCTTAATTGTTATACCACACGATTCAGACAGGCTAATACAAGAAGCTATAGTCCAGGCCTATAAGTCTAGAAAAATTGAGGCAAGAATAATTTATAAAGATGAGATATTAGGAATTACGAGTGATCTGCTGAATGCTATTGCAGAAGCTAAAAATGTTTTTAAAGCCGGCGACGGTCAGCAGGAATCTGGCGAATGGTTTGAGCTCCTTGGAAATTGGCCTGACTTTAATGTTTATAAAAACTGGGTAACGCTGGAGGACCCCGTTTATGCCAGCGCAACCTGGCCAGATTTTAATTTTCCAGATGACAGCATGGCAACATTGGATAAAAATTTTAATGATATGGTTTTTACCGCCATCATAAAGTATTTGGACGAGCATCCAGAAGTAAACAGGGTTTACTATCAAAAGGCATCACGTACCCTTGCAAAATCTGCCCTTAAACATCATGGCAATATTTATATGGGCAATTACACCTATCTAAACCATTATGATCTAATGGGGCAATCGCCTAATGTCCCTGCCGATGTATGGCGCATGCTTGAAGGGAAAATGATTGATCCACTAAGTTTTGTAGATCGCTATGAGATATCTGATCCTGAAGGCACGGTGATGCATAGTGATGTCACTGTTGAAGAAGCAAGGATTTGGGCGGCAGGTTCATATCAACAAGGGCATTTGTATATGATTCCCAGCCAGTCCAGTGGTCGTTATCCTTATTCAAGAGTAAATTATCCAGCAGTGGGTAATAATTGGCTGGACTCAGTACAAAGCAGGACTAACGGAATTATTGCCTCGACCAACAGTCACGCTTCAAATCATGCGCGTATCGAAGTCCACCTAAAAGATGGCTACATGGATAAAATAATTGGCGGTGGATTGTATGGCGATGGTATGCGACTGTCTCTTGCCTATCCAAAAATTAATGAACTGATTTGGCCAGACAACCCTAAACCTGGATTCTGGTGGTTATATGAAGCAGGAACAGGCACTAATCCGAAATACTTTAAACATCCAAAAGAAATATTGCTCGGTCAAAACCTTTCTGAACGAAATGCAGGGGGTGTGATCCATTGGTCATTTGGTACCACTGTATCAAGCGAAAGAGATACCGATAATTTTAGAGAAAAAAACCAGATGCCTACAGGACACGCTATGCATCATCATACCCTGCTCCCCACATACCAGGTGCGATTGCGTGATTCTGGTAATTGGCTAACATTGATAGAACATGGCGTAATTCAAACCTATGTAGATCCCGAAGTACGGGCATTAACTTCGCGTTATGGTAATCCCAATGATATTTTAAGAAGAGACTGGATCCCGGAACTGCCTGGAATAACTGCCCCAGGTAATTACAATGAGGATTACGCATCTGATCCTGGAACACACTGGGTAAAATGGGCAAATAGTATTGAAGATGGGTCGAACACATACATAGGGAATTAATTAGGACAAACTAATGTTTAACGGCTCTATTGTATACCGCCAATACTATTAGGCTAGTTTTCTTGATAAATTAATTCAGAAGAACAGTCGTAAACTATAGAAAAAGACCACTGCAAGTGCAGCACCTGCAGGTATGGTTACTAGCCACGAAAGTATGACGTCTCTGACCGTATTCAAGTTGACTGCCCCTATTCCGCGCGCAAGACCAACGCCAAGCACGGCACCGACAAGTGTGTGTGTGGTTGAGATTGGTAATCCAAACTTAGTCGCAATTACGATTGTTGTGGCTGCACCAAATTCCGCACTAAAACCCCGAGTAGGTGTTAGATGAGTAATATTCTTGCCTACAGTCTCCATAACACGCCAACCCCAGGTCGCTAATCCGACTGCAATTCCCCCACCGCCCAATGCCAGTACCCACAGCGGTACAGGCGCCATCGCAGCAATGCTATCACCACCCGCCATCGCCACGGATATTACCGCTGACATAGGTCCAATGGCATTAGCGACATCATTTGCACCATGAGCAAAGGCGACAAAACATGCGCTCAATATTTGCAGATATACAAACATTTTTTCAACCTGCTGATACTCGTTACTGTTAGTATGATATTCATAACGACGTTGTGATTCCCAACGGAGTCGCCTGATGTCATCCAGGGTATTTGAAAGATTTTCTTTAATATGACCAGGTGAAGATGTCCTAACTCGTTCCAGGTGTTTAACGGCCTTATCCAAAGATTTTACAACATCCGGATCCGTTAATTTTTCGTTTGAATTATCGGACACATCATCTACTTTTATGCGTGATACCAACCACACACTAATGATTGAAGCAAAAAGGCCTATGCCTGATGCAACAAATATAGCTTCGGTAAAACTGAGATCCAGACTAAGGTTCGCAAGCCCTTTAAATAACATTGTCAGAGATAACATCAAGAAAACCACAAAAACAAGATAAGGCGCTACTTTTTTTGCCGACACCAATGGTCTGTTATTATTGAATATCGTCCTCAATATAAATCTAAATATTAAATAAGAAATAGTGCCACTTAATAATGGCGATACAATCCAACTAGCAACAATCGTACCTAATTTGTCCCAATAAATTGCACTCATGCCGCCATAGGCAAGACCAAATCCAACAACCGCACCAACAATGGAATGCGTGGTTGAAACTGGCCAACCCTTCCATGATGCTATCTGTAACCATACACCTGCTGCTAACAATGCCGATAGCATGCCCAACATAAAAGACAACCCATCACCAGTAAACAACGCCGGATCAACAATACCTTTTCGTATTGTTTCTGAAACATGGGATCCAGCTAAAAATGCCCCGCTAAATTCGAGGATAACGGCTATTATTACCGCACGCCTTAGAGTAAGGGCACCTGATCCAACTGATGTTCCCATTGCATTGGCTACATCATTGGCACCAATTCCCCATGCCATGTAAACGCCAAATACAATGGCAAGTGTAATAATGATATAAAGATATGGTTCCATTCGCGTATATATTCTATCTACTGTCGGTGATTAAATTATTTTGATTCAAGAATATTCCTTACTGATTCTGCAAGATGTTCTGAATCATCAGCAATCCCACCGAACTGTCTTAATACGCTGGTCCAGAGAAAAAAATCACCGTAGCTTATCTCGTTTTCATACTTAAGTAGCGTTCTAATAGCCTCACGTTGGCAGACGTCTGCCTCATGTTCCTTCAACGCTACTGTATCAATTAATTTATGAACATTATTTGCCTCTGGCCCACCAAATCCTGTCTCTACTAACTCATCAAGTCGCTCTATAACATCACGCGTTGCATAGAATGTTGCAAGACAGGTTTCAAAAAAACTGTCAAAAACTGTATCAAACTCCTCAGAGCTATTTGCTTGTTTAAATGTTAATAGCACACCAATATTTTCAGATTTGTTAGCAATCCTGTCCTGAACTTCGAGAATAGTTAATATGTGAGATCGATCAACTGGCATAAATAAACCGCGTGGTAAATTAGCGCGAATATCATCCTTAATTATATCCGCTTCGTGCTCCAGCTTTGAGAGCTTTTTAGATAGTTTCTCTACTGCTTTACTATCTCCCTGCCTGTAAATCTCCAAAATTTCTGGAACTTTATCGACGCAAATTGCCACTTTCTCCATATGCATTTGCAACGGTATAAACGGAGACCGACCAAAAATCTTCATAACATTACGCATAGATTGTCTCCTCTCAAACAGGATAATTTTGGGGCCAAATGGTAAGGAGGTTTTAAAATATGGTCAAGATTTATTTGCTAAACATATTTTTTACAAATATTAAAATATTATTTTTCCTTAACGACCAACATATATATGCCATTAAACATAGGTTTTTAACCAATATTCAGCTATCTCGTCATATT
>Ga0302127_10001261_pt1 | contig 14894 bp, 13 predicted proteins | sample CB4_SCM_MG_FD_204452 | JGI IMG/M metagenome (GOLD analysis project Ga0302127, IMG submission 204452) | Marine microbial communities from Western Arctic Ocean, Canada - CB4_SCM | ecosystem: Environmental > Aquatic > Marine > Oceanic | place: Canada: Western Arctic Ocean | collected 2017-09-24
CTTATTTGCTGGTTTAGCTTGACTTTTTCAAGAAAAATTTCGATAATAGGCGCTCTTTTTGGTTATGTAGCTCAGCTGGTTAGAGCACAGCATTCATAATGCTGGGGTCGGTGGTTCAAGTCCACCCATAACCACCATATTACATAAGGCTTTTAGCCAATAAACCTAAACCCAAATATAGCAATGTGCTACATATGTGCTACAATCGGGCATGTAATATAGCAACCAATTAATTAGATAAATAATAACTAATTAATAGCTAATTCAATGTAAGTCATTGATATTACTAGAATAATATTCTATATATTCCATATAGGTAGAAAAATCTACTATCCCTCGCATATATATTCAGACTTTGAAGGTACGGGGGACCCCCTGTCACTATCGACTACATACATATAATACCTCCCTCACACATCAAACGAAGTTTGCATAGATGCAAAACCTAAAAAATAACCTTCGTCAAGCAGTCATAAATCTGCCGCAATTAAATCAAATTCTAGAGTGAAAACTGGGAAAATGCAGCTGTAATTGCCCTTAACAAGCAAGATAAAAAATATCCAAAAGCAAAAGCAAAAAAAAACAGTAATAGCCTCTTTTCTTGGAAGAATATATTTATCCATTAAGAAGGTCGATTAAATTTCTGGAAAAAGCTAGGAATTCTTAGTATGCAAATATATCGTATTTCTTGACAGGCCAAGCTGACGAGCCGTTAAAGCAACATTGTAATTACAGTTTTGAAAGGTTGTTCTGATTTCAAGACAGAGACTCTCTTTTATTGGGTGACCAGAGCATTGTTGGCAAAATTGCGTGCCTGTTTTTTTAGGACCCAACACTCTAAAGATTTGATCTTCATTAATGATACCCCCAGGTGCATGAACTGCTAAAAGACGCAACTGCTGATCAAAACTATGAAAGTTATTTTCCCAACTCATGGCTTGAAGTGAATCTATTGCACTTTTATTAAGAATATGCTGTGGTGATATTTTTCTCATAAGACTTAGAGCCAGTTTATGAAAGTCTGTTCGCTTGTTAAGCTCAGGAAGTACAAGTTCAAATCCAAATAGCCTATCAGATAGACATCTAAGAGATTCATTCTCTGATAACGCGCTAATAGGCAAAGTTGAACTTGAGATTATGACCCATTTATTATTTGATTCTTGATCTCTATTTTGAAGAAGATTATCAATCAGTGTATTGAGGCTTGAAGTAATCTCAGCAGAAGCACAATCTAGTTTGTCTAAAAACAATGTTCCTCCGCACTCTAATTTATAGGATGAACTTGAGGTGTCAATTATATTGCTTGGCGAAGACTGAATATTTGCTATGAAGTGGGCATTAATGGAATCTAACGAGACCGTTTTACAGTCAATACTTATAAACGCTTTTTGACGATGAGTTCGCTTATGAAGAGCTTGGGCAACAATTTTTTTACCGGTACCATATTCACCTTGAATTATGACTGTAGAGCCTACCTGAATTGATTTAGTAGCTAGCTTCATATTATATTGAAGCGCCTCATCGTCAAAAATAAAGCCTGTATCATCAATTAAACTTGCAGCATGATTTTGAGAGACTGGTTCTATTGGCAGAAGAACCTGATCACTTTTAAGCATACTAGCATTAGAATGATTTGGTATTAGACGAGCAAAATAAACAGATTGGAGCCAATCTGTGATTTTTGTTTCGCCATTTTTTACAAGTCTATCTAAAATTAAAGGGTAATTCTCATGGAAAAGATCAGAAAAGTTAGACCCAATATGTGCATTCATACCAGCAAGAATCTCAATCGCCCTTCGATTAATTCCTAAGACTCTCCCATCATGATTAAGTGCAATCATTCCAGCACTTTGCGTTGAAAGATACTCCTGGCGTGGATGCAGAAGAATGATAAAACTATCATTATTTTCTTCAATAAATAATCTATTTTCAATATTTGAAGCAGCTAAGTTTACAAGCACATTGGTATGATTTTGTCTTGCTAAAATTTCTGATGAAGCATCCAAAAGTCCGACTAATTCCTGATGGCTATTATAAATTGGCGCGGCGACGCATGAAACTTTACCTTGCACCGAAAAGTAATGCTCAAGTCCTGTTACCTTTGATGACTCACCAGTGTGTATTGAAAGTCCCAGCGCATTTGTTCCGCGAGCGCTTTCAGCCCATACTGAGCCAGGGATTATCGATTTACCACAAATAGAATTTTTGAACTCAGTATCCATTATTTGATCGAGAACAACCCCTTCATTGTCGGCAAATGCTATCAGATAATTTGAACCTGCTATTTGTGAGCTTAGTAATTCAAGCTCAGGTCTTGCAAGCATATGGACTCTCTCCAGTTTTTCTCTGCGAAGATTAACTTCCCTATTTGATAGAACATTTTCATCTGGATTTGAGTTAGGATTCAAGCCAAGATTGATACACCTATCCCAGCTATCAGCAATAGGCTTGGCTATTGCATCATGTGAGAAATGTAAAGTAAGTTCTAGATTTGACCGAGCTTGACTAAAAGAATCCATATTAAAAATAATTTTAAAGGTATATATCAATAGATATATTACACGATAATACTAAAAAGTTCACTTATTGAGCAACCAAAGTTCAAATTTTGAACACTTATAATTTAGCATTAATGGTTTTCGTTGTGTAAAAAGCTCTTTAGATTTTAAATTTTTTTTTGGAGAATGCGCATTGAAAGCACAAGTATTACATAAATATGATGATGATTTAGTGGCCCCATCTTGGGTAGATTACGAAGATGTTCCTGATCCCATAATAGAAAAAAGTTCTGATGTGATTGTTCGTATTGGAGGAGCTGGTGTTTGCAGAACAGATCTGCATATTATTGAAGGTGTTTGGCGTGATTCTCAAGATGGTGATGGAAAATTATTACCATTAATTATGGGTCATGAAAATGCAGGCTGGGTTGAAGATGTTGGTTCTGAAGTGCGGGGACTAAAAAAAGGTGATCCAGTTATAGTTCATCCAAAGATTACGGGTGGTACATGTATAGCCTGTCGTCGTGGCCATGATATGCATGGTGAAGATGGTGCTTTTCCAGGCGTTAGTTGTGACGGTGGTTATGCTGAAGCGCTTAAAACTTCTGTTCGAAATATTGTTAAGCTCCCGCAAACACTTATTCCAAAGGAAGTTGCTGCTTATGCTGATGCAGGCTTAACGGCTTATCGTGCAGCTAAAAAAGCTTCACGCCATTTGTTGCCTGGACAGAAATGTGTTGTCATAGGTTCAGGCGGTTTAGGACATATTGGCATCCAGGTATTAAGGTCTATGTGCGCGGCAGATATTATTGTTGTCGATCCATCTGATTTATCACTATCATTAGCCGAATCATGTGGAGCAGATGCATTGGTTAAGGCAGATGGTAATGAAGTTCAAAAAGTACTCGAGCTTACTAATGGTCGAGGTGCTGAAGCCGTTTTAGACTTTGTTGCAGAGCGTGGAACAACTGCTAAAGGCTTGGCGATGACACGTGATATGGGTAGTTATTATGTTATTGGTTATGGTGAAGACATTAATGTTAGTGCCTTTGAGATGATTACGACTGAAAAAAATATTATTGGAAATTTAGTTGGAACTTGGGCTGAATTGACAGAATTAATGGAGCTAGCGAATAGAGGGCATGTTCATCTAGCGACACAAGAATTTTCATTAGAGAACGCTAATGAAGCTTTACAAGCGTTAAATGGTGGAAAGGTTAAAGGACGTGCAGTCCTTGTACCATAAATAGAGAGAAAAAGATAAGTGTGACTTTCACACAAATAAACTAGGAGATAGTAATGAAATTTAAAACATACAAGAGTGGACTGCTCGCTGCAATATGTACTTTTACATTTTCGCAGGGAGTCAGCGCTGATACGTGGAGTGATCAATTTCCACATATCAAAGGAACTGGAGATATTGCAGGTGAATGTTCGTACGAAGCAATGTCCAAGAAAAACTATAGTGGAGAAAAGTTACGAATTCTTACTCATGCTGTTCCAGTAATGGGTGAGCCTACTGCATTGCATGCTGATGCTTTTCAAAAATTAACTGGAGCAGAGGTCAATGTTGTTCATGTTCCGGCTGGCGATCTATATTCAAAATCAATGATCCCATTTCAGACTGGACAAGCGCCATATGATGTCGTGTTCGGTTTCTCAAACTGGATCAATGACTGGAAGCCATACTTAGAGCCTGTTCCACAAAAGTATTTAGATATGGCACAAATGCAAGATGTTACTGCGAGTCACAAGGCTATCAACACATGGGAAGGTGATATGTTTCAATTTCCAATTGATGGAGATCGCCATTACCTTAAGTACCGCACCGACGTAATTGAGAATCCTGAGCACCAGGCAAAATATAAAGCTGATACTGGAAGAACTCTTAAAGTGCCAACAACTTGGAAAGAGTATGCAGAGATTGCTACATATTTTAATGGCTGGGATTGGGACAATGATGGTGAGCTAGAATATGGCTCAGCTGAAGTGATGAAGAAGGACGACCTAATGTATGCTGCTTTCTTCTCTAGATCAGTTGGCTATTCTAAAAATCCAAGAACTCCTGGCGGTTTCTATTTTGATTTAGAAACTATGGAGCCGCTTATTAATAATCCAGGTTTTGTTGAGGCACTGACGGATTGGGTTGAAGCTACAAACTATATTCCACCAGGCGGAACTAACTTTGGTTTAGGTGATGAAATTAATTCATTCGGTGGTGGTCAGACATTATTCAGTTTCTCTTGGGATGATGCTTTTGTGGCTGCAATGGAGCCAGATAGTGCGATTAGAAATATGGTAAAGGCTGCTCCACTTCCAGGTGCTGAAAAGGTCTGGAATAGAATGGATGGTTCATGGGATATAGGCCATAACCACGCCCCATACATTGTTTGGGGCTGGACAGCTGCTGTTCCTAAGAAAGCTAAGAATCAAGAAGTTGCATTTGACTATTTATGCTTCTTTGCTAATGATGCAAACCACGTTGCTGACTTAGGTGTTGGAAGATTTGGTGTTAATCCATATAAGAAGTCTGACTTTGATGCCGAGATTTATATGGCTAATGGATGGGATCCATTAGTTGCTTTAAGCTACGCATCAACTCTTATGGAGATGGAAGAATACAGTACAAATCGTGTATTCCCTCTTAAAGTACCAGGTACAAATCAGTTTATAGCAGCGGTAGCAACAGGGACTGCAAAAGCTTTAGCTGGTCAACTTAGTCCTCAAGAAGCAATGGACGAAGTCGCTGCAGAGTGGAAGAAAATCGTCAAAAGAGTAGGCGCTGATAACATCAGAGATGCTTATGCTGTTGGCGTTGCGCTTGAAGATAATATTAATTAATTTATATTAATCTTCTCCTTGTATAACCGCCTTCAATCGAAGGCGGTTATATTTTTTGTTATAATTATTTATTATGAATTTTAAACATAAATTTGTTTTTCTTATGCCTGGCCTTTTAGTTCTGCTTGGTATTTTAATTTTCCCAATTATATTTACCGTGAGGCTTAGTTTTTCTGGATGGGACAGTTTTAATCCTGGTCTAGATTTTATTGGAATGGAGAACTATATTAGACTTTTTACAGATGATAAAAGGTTTTGGGAGTCCTTTCTTAGGCTTGGTTTTCTATCGATCACAACAGTTTTTTTACAATACATTATTGGCTTTGGTTTAGCATTACTAGTCTGGAAGGAAATTAAATTTAAAAGATTTTTTCGAGTTCTATTTTTAATACCAATGATGACAACACCAGTCATCATGTCGGTTATTTGGAGAACTTTTTTTCATGAGTCACTAGGGCCTGTCAATGACTTTTTTAGTTTGTTTGGAATGGCTCCACCTTGGTTATCTCATGAAGTTTTAGCGCTTGTAACAGTAATGATTGTTGAAGTATGGCAGTGGACCCCTTTTATGTTCTTGCTTATGCTAGCAGGTTTGCTCTCATTACCAAAAGAACCATTTTTAGCTGCTGCAATTGATGGTGCAAGTTCAATTAGAAAGTTTATCTACGTCACTTTTCCGTTAATGGCACCGATTTCCATCGGTGCAATAATTATTCGATTGATTGAGGCATCCAAGATTATGGATACAATATTTGTTCTTACATCAGGAGGACCTGGAACATCTACGGAGACAGCAAGCTTTTATATATTTATTAAAGGCTTAAGAGAGTTTCAGATTGGCTATTCAGCCACGTTATCCTTCACATACTTAATCATTATGATTATTTCTTTAACATTTATAGCTAAATTTCTTACTAAAATATTTATGAAAGGAGATGCTGAATGAAAACTCTCTACACCACCTTAAAGTATTCAGCTGTCACTTTATGGTCAATGTTTGTTATTGCTCCTTTTCTGTGGGCTATTTCCACATCTTTTAAGGATTTTAATTCTGTTACATCTGGCGTATCCTATATTCCATGGCTTCAATTTGAACCCTCATTTGAAGGTTGGAAAGTTTTAATAAAGCCAGCTTCTGAGGGTGGTATCAATATAGTGGAGCCATACTTTAATAGTATTTTTGTGACGCTTACCTCGAGTTTAATCAGTATTATTCTCGGAACACTTGCTGCTTATGCTCTTTCAAGATTTACCTTTAAAGCGGGTTTTGTAAAAAATAGTGACATCACATTTTTCTTTATTTCTCAAAGAATTATGCCGCCTATCGTTTTGTCAATACCATTTTTTCTAATGCTTGGTTATCTCAGTTTGTTGGATACTTTGATGGGTCTTGTTATGGTTTACATAGTGCTCTTAATGCCAATTGCTGTTTGGATCATGGTTGACTTTTTTAATAAAGTTCCTCGAGAGATAGATGAAACGGCCCTTATAGATGGGTGTAATCCTTATCAGGCTTTTTATAAGGTTGTCCTACCAAACTCAATACCGGGTTTAATTGTTGCAGGTATGTTTTGCATTATCTTTGGATGGACTGATTTCTTTTTTGCCTTTATATTAACGTTTACAGAGGTTCAATTGCTTCCTGTAGCTATCGTTGCACTTAACTCTTCAATTACACCATGGTGGAGTTTGTCTGCAGCTGCTTTAGTTTCAGTAGCTCCATTAATTGTTGTTGCATTCATAGTCGAGCGATATCTATCAAAAGGAAATCTTTCAGGAGCAATTAAGTAAATGAAATTAGTTACAAAAAATTTAACATTTAAGCCTGAAGATGAATACTATCTTAATGATGTGTCTCTTGAATTTGAAGCTGGAAGACTCTATACAATTCTTGGACGAACACTTTCAGGCAAGACCTCCTTTTTAAAAACAATAGCCGGCCTTCAGCCAGTTGATGAGGGTGAAATTACTCTGGATGAAAAAGATTTCAGATCTATACCTGTTTGGGAGAGAAATGTAGCAATGGTCTATCAGCAATTTATCAATTATCCTCATTTAAATGTTTATGAAAATATTGCTTTTCCTTTAAAGCAAAGAAAAATGAGTGCTGCTGATATCAAACAAGAGGTTGCGGTCGCCATCAGTCAGGTAGGGCTTGAAGGCTTTGAAGCTAGAAAAATACAGGAGCTTTCAGGCGGGCAGCAACAAAGAGTTGCACTTGCAAGGTCTCTTGCAAAGAAAGCTAAAATTTTGCTCCTTGATGAGCCTTTAGTGAATCTAGACTATAAATTAAGGGAAGAATTAAGGTACGTGTTCAAGAATCTTTTTGATAGCGACCTCTCAACTGAATCTATTCTGATATATGCCAGTACTGATCCTCAAGAGGCAATGCAGTTAAATGGGGATATTGTTGTGATTGATGAAGGCAGGGTTTTGCAAACAGGTCCTGCAAAAGAAGTCTTTGAAAACCCTTTAAATATTAAAGTCGCAGAGATTACCAATGATCCAGCTATGAACATTCTTCCTGGCATCATTGATGATAAAGAAATTATCTTTAATGAAGATTTTAAGCTTAATCTTCCATCCCACTTGAGCCATTTAGACTCCGGTAAATATTTTTTTGGAGTTAGAGCAACCGATTTGAATCTAGATGATTCTGGTTTTAGTTTCACTGTCGACATTTCTGAAATTTCTGGTTCTGAAACTTTCCTTCACATACATCAGGATGAATTAAAGGTTGTTTTGATGATTGAAGAAGTTCGCAATTTTAATCTTGATGATCAAGTCAAAATAAGTATGGATATGAATAGATTGTACGTTTTTGATGCAAATGGTGATTTAATTTTTTCACCATATAGGGGTAACTAATGGCAAAAATTGAATTTAAAAATGTTGGCCATTGTTATGATGTGAGTGCTGAAAATAAAGTATATGCCCTAAACCCCTTCTCATTGACCTGGGAGGATGGAGGAAGGTATGCTTTATTAGGGCCATCAGGTTGTGGAAAGACAACAATGCTTAACATTATGTCAGGCTTAATTACTCCATCTGATGGTAATGTCTATTTTGATGAAAACGATATTACAAATGTTATTACTGAGGAGCGAAACATTGCCCAAGTTTTCCAGTTTCCAGTTATTTATAACACCATGACAGTTTTTGATAATTTAGCATTCCCGCTCAGGTGTCGAAAATTTGATGAGGATAAAATCAAAACTAAAGTTCATGAGGTTGCTGAGCTATTAAATTTAACTGAGTTTTTGAATAAGCTTACAAAAAAATTAACAGCTGATCAAAAACAACTTATTTCACTGGGTAGAGGTCTAGTTCGAGAAGATGTTGCAGCAGTGCTGATGGATGAGCCTCTTACAGTAATTGACCCTGACTTGAAATTCAAATTAAGAAGAAAGCTTAAGGAGATCAATGCTAAATATAAAACGACACTTATCTATGTGACACATGATCAGAATGAAGCAATGACCTTTGCTGATAATATTATTGTTATGAATGAGGGAAATGTTGTTCAGATAGGCACTCCAAAAGAGCTCTTTGAGAAACCTAAAACAACTTTTGTGGGCTACTTTATTGGCTCTCCAGCAATGAATATTTATCCTTGCGATGCTGTTTCAGATGATGAGGTGTCTATTGGAGGTTTAAAGCTAAAAGTAAATACAAAGTTACCAGACTCTCAAAAAAGTAATTTAAAGCTTGGCATACGCTCTGAGTATATCAATGTAGTGAATAAGAAATCAGAAAATACAGTTGAAGCTAATATAAATTTAGTTGAAGATTTTGGTAACTATAAGCTCATTTCTGCAACTAATGAGAATATTCAAATTAAAGTAAAAGTAAAGAGAGAAAGCGTCATTCCTGAAGATAAAATTTTGCTAGAAATTCCACCAGAGTACTGCTGTATTTATAATAATGAAGAGTTAGTAGAATAAGTTATTTTTCTTTCCCTGCCATCAGTTCTTTCCATCGCATATATACTGACTTTGAAGGTACGGGGGACCCCCTATTGAACTCGGCTAAGTATTAATAATACCTCCCTCACACATCAAATGAAATTTGGACTTGAGTAAAAGTTGATATACAATCCTAGTATGAAGAAACTACTCCTACTCACCCACTTTTGAGTGCTATAAGTGGTATCTGTTAAAGACTTTATTCTTTAGTTAAGCAAAGACCTTACTAAGCATCTATGAAGCCTACAGAGTGGGGCTATGGAGTTCAAACTTCCCACTTGTTCCCTCTAGTAAATCATCTAGGAATATTACACTTTTCGCCCTCTTTCAGTACATTGAAAATTGGTATAAATACAAAATCTATTTGCGTAAATCCATGAGGACACTTGGGTACTACTGTAATGTTCACTAGATCAGTTTTTGACTGTACTTTTTAAGTACATCTCAGGTCAGAAGCCAAGTTCCCACTAACTATATTATTGCTCCTAAGTTGCCCATATCGGCTAACTTGAAATTAAATCACTACACAGGAGTAACAATGGGTTACACAATATATAGAACGACACAAGAAGCAGGTGAGCAACTTAAGTTAAGTGCTAAGGCTTTAGCAAACTCAAGAAGTAGCGGAAAGGGAATCAATCTTCCCTTTATCAAAATGGGCAATGGTTCAGTTCGATACCGTCAAGAGGACATTGATGAGTATATGGAATCAAGACTAGTTAATCACACAGGTGAAGTTGCTTAATTTAACCCACGATATTACAACACCCCTTATTAATAAATTGATACTCCTAAGTCTTTAATATTTAATAAAAAGCAGGTTTTGGGAGTGTCATATTAATGACGGTAATGTAGTATTATCTATAGGCTTTTTTATGCCCAAGAGAAACAGAAAGAAAGTACACTATTCTCGTTATTTGACAATCAACAATGAAGAACTAGAAATAAACGCTTCTAATAAATTTGGTGTTTTTATTCCTATCCTTGAGAGGATGTTTGGACAGTTGGATGCTAGCTTTAGAATTCATAAGAGAGTTCATGTTGTTCTCTTTATCCTACAACACCGAGAAACCTCACAAGATAACAAAGACATTTCCAAGTTTATGAATGTTTTAATTCAATGGATTAAGCGAAAATATAAAACAAAAAAAGTTGGATACGCTTGGGTTCGTGAATGGGAAAAAGCAAAGACCAAATCTCATCACTATCATTGTGTTTTACTCGTTGATGGTGATAGAGTAAGACATCCAAAAGAAATAATTAAAGCAGTCAAATCAAAATGGTTTAAGTTTGGAAATGTACCCGATAAATTTCTAAAGAACTTTTATTACAATCTAAGAAAAGAGAACTATAAAGAAACGAGAGATGCTATTTTTTGGAGATTGTCTTACTATGCTAAGCCAAGAGGGAAGGGATACAGAAATCCTCAATCCTCAGACTATCAAACAAGTAGATTAAAATGAGTTTTCGAACTCTATAAAAAAAGGGGCTAATCTAGGTCTTTGTATTCAGTCAAAGGTCGTTTGTCATGTTCTTCCATTAATTTTTTAACGATGTCCTCAATCACTCGTGCGTTATTTGGAATTGATATTTGATTTTTTGGGTTCTTAACTCCAACAATATAATGCTCTAGGTTTTCCCAACTAACAGAGTTCCTATCAAGGGGTAACCAGTACTTCATTGGAACCATATTTAATGCTAACAACCTACCAAGATAATTGAATGAGTTAAAGCCATTACCAACTGCCGTATTCCATATCCATTCATGGTGATGTTTGCCATCTCTAATTAAGTACTTCGCAAGTAATTCCTTGTGAAGCATCTTAGAAAATGATTCGTCATAAGGTGCTTTTCTGCCATCTCTAAAGTGGGCAGTATTTTCTTCAATGATGTCATTCTTTAAAGCCCATTCAATGAACTCCTTAGTATCGATTTCAATAGTGTCAAGGGTTGCTTTTCCATTTTCAATACTAACCTTTTCAACCTTCTTGCCCTTTCCAAAGCGTCTTTTAAGAATACTCCATTCTTTAAAGTCTTCGAATTTTGTTTTTAATTTTTCAGGAATAGAGTCAACTATCATTGATAGCAAATCCACACTTAACATCCAACTAAAAAACTCTTTTCTATCCATATCATCAGGAGAAATTCCCAGCATTATCAGAAATGCTTCATGTAGGTAAATCTCTGAATATAACTCTAGGCAATCCAAGTCGAAGGAAGCATCCCTAACTAGATAATGTCTTTTTTTAAATGAGGCTTTGTCATGATTCAATATATGCCAAGCCCAGAACTTTTGTTTGTCATCTGGAAAACTGCGTCTGGAAGATACACCATCAATCTCTTTGGTGAATTCAGTCCATTTTTCTGAGCGTTTATCAGGAAGAACTCCTGTTTTAATCCAGTTCGCTTGATCTGACTCTTGTATATTGACATCATTTTTTAATCTTCGCTTTCCTTTGACTTCATTCCATCCATGTTTGACATAAACATCTCGCCATTGGTCGAATTCCCAATCATCCTTTTCTTTTTTAAAGCCGATACTGAATAAGTCTTCCCAAAGTGGTATGGTTTCAATAATTTCAGAAGTTAATCTTTTTTCAATAGCGCCAACTAAAAGGAATTGTGTTTCAAAGTCATAAACTGTCTTTCTTTTTAGGCCTTCTCTTTTGGCATGAGGGATAAAGTAACTCATTGTATTTGACTCCATATAGAATCAGTTATCTGAGTCATAGGCTCTCTTAAGTCCTCAATGTCGAGGATTACATAGCGTTTTGTAACATCTCTAGAGTCAACAGAGTTTTTATGATTAACAAGTCTATCTAGGACATATTTATTAAAGTTAAGGCGGTTAGCAGTCGTTGTAAATGTTCTTCTTATGTCGTGGTTAGTAAAATGAAAGCCCACTAACTCTCTCGCTTTTTCCAGTTGTTTTTTAGGGGGTGATAGATGTGAGCCTATCTTCTCACCTACAAAGACATAAGGGTTTCCATTGTCATTCTTTCGTCTTTCTAGCAACTCTAAAAGCAACCATGTTAAAGGCATCTTATGTGTTTCATGATTCTTAGTATCTTCAATGGTAAATGACTTTTCTCTTAGATCTATATCTTCCCATTTAAGTTCTAATGCTTCATTCCTACGCAATCCTGTGAACATTAAGAAGATAAAGAAATCTCGGACAACCTCTGAACTGTTTGACTTAACTTTATTCTTATCATGCTCGGGTAGTTTCATGACTCCTTCGAACCATGCCTTTAGGTTGTAATCTTTAACAACACCTGTTCGGCCTTTCTCTCTATTCCATGATTTGTTGTGAGAGATTATCTTTGTAGGATTGTGGAGGATTAGAGGTTCTTCTTGGCTATCTACATACTGAACCATAGCGTAATTATAAAGAGCACGAAGTACACGAATCATAGTGTTTGCTCTAGTGGGTGAAGCATCCTTTTCTATGAACATCCCAGTTCCATGAGTTACTTCTAGGAACTTATCCTCAATCATAGATTGTTTAATTTCTGAAAGGGGAGTCAGCTTCCAATCGCTTAACTGATTATTAATAATACTTTGGTAACCTTTGATAGTTGAATCTTCAAGGTTGGTACCTCTACTGCGTTGGTAATCTTTAAATACCTTTTCAAGTGTTATGTTTCGTTTGCCAAGTCGCTCGGCTTTAGATTGATTGGGGTTAATTCCTTGAGCCAAATCTGTGAGTATCTCGTATGCTTTATCTCTAGCTTGTTCTACTGTCCATGATGGAAACCTTCCGATAGTAACTTTTTGGTTTACTTGATTAACATCTCTCTTTTGAACAAAGAAGGTAATAGTTCCTTGACTAGTAATTCTCAACTGTAAGCCTTGAACCAAGTCATCATGATAAACAGGTCTATCGTTTCCTTGAGGAATAGGAAGCCTTTCCAATACTTTTTTACTAAATCTAATTGTGTTCTCTTTTTTCGCCATTATTTAGAATGTGCTACATATGTGCTACAAATTGACGGGATAAGATAGGGTATTAATAGGAATAAAGTCTTTGATAAATCCCCTATAAATCCTTTTATAGATGTGATTGTAATGGACATAGAGGTATTATAATGGAAAGATAGGTATTTAGGTGGGTCAATATTCATAATGCTGGGGTCGGTGGTTCAAGTCCACCCATAACCACCATATCCCATAAGGCTTTCAGCCATTTCACTTAAATCCAAATATTGCTCCAGTACACACTCAGTACACACAGGAAATTATTTAAATACTAACTAATTAATAGCTAATTCAATGTAAGTCATTGATATTACTAGAATAATATTCTACATATTCCATATAGGTAGAAAAATCTACTATCCCTCGCATATATATACAGACTTTGAAGGTACGGGGGACCCCCTGTCACTATCGGCTACATACATATAATACCTCCCTCTCAGATGAAACGAAGTTTGGACTTTGGTTCAAATTGACATATAATTCATTTACGGTTGTATAGCTTATGACTGTATCTGAAAAATCTGCCAAAGTTTAATCTAAGGCATTAATAAATATTATCAAAATCAAAGGAGAAAATGATATGTTAGGAAAAAAAATTGGTTCAATTTCTGGACCTGCAACAAATAAAGCATTGTCAGCTGAAGGTTCATTACCTAAGTTCAGCACTTCTACAGAAGGTGTTGGAACACTTGCTGGAGCAGAAGTCCAAAGTATGGCAACTTATAGTTCCAGTATGAGAGCAGATGGCACACTTTATGGCGAGTGTCCTAATCAAGGTGTAATAATGACACAGGATGGAGTAGCCACATTCAGGGCAACAGGAGTGGGTACTTTTACAGCTGACGGCGGGACAAACTTTAGAGGGGCGTGTTATTTTCAAGCATCTGCACCATCACTTTCAAGTCTTAATGGTATTTGTTGTGTTTACCATTTTGATGTTGATGCAAAAGGAAATGCCACTTGGGATATTTGGGAGTGGAACTAGTTCGAAGTAATCTTTTTAATTATTGGAGAGAAATAAGATAGTCGTAGAGAACTAGAATAAGATGAGGCCCTATATAAGGGCCTTAATTTTTTAACCTCCCTCACAGATGAAACGAAGTTTGGGTTTTGGTTCAATCTATACCTATTTATATTAATTATCAAATTGACCTATATTTTTAAAGTGTATGATTTGAGTTCTTACTGACAATAGATAGGAGAAATAAATGAGATTTCTGACAACATTCAATAAAACTAAAGAATGCAGTTTTGAAAGCTGGCTGAAACTAGTTGATGACTTAAAACCTCATATGCAAAAAAATGGGCTAAAACTAATAGTGGCAGCGGAAACCGAAGATGGAACAAGAATTTATGATATAGCTGAAGCGGAAACCATGGAAGGCGTCGAAGCATTTATGTCTGACCCAGAGGTAATTCGAATGAGACAAGAAGCCGGTGTAGATACTGATAGCCAAGAAGTAATCAACGCCGTTAGTGAATATCACATCTTTCAAAATTAATGTATTGGCCTAGAATAACTAATACATCCTTCACACAAAAAACGAAATTTGGACTTTTTATCTCACTAGGTTTATACTAGATTTCAATATTTTTGTATATCAATATA
>Ga0302127_10001264_pt1 | contig 14880 bp, 10 predicted proteins | sample CB4_SCM_MG_FD_204452 | JGI IMG/M metagenome (GOLD analysis project Ga0302127, IMG submission 204452) | Marine microbial communities from Western Arctic Ocean, Canada - CB4_SCM | ecosystem: Environmental > Aquatic > Marine > Oceanic | place: Canada: Western Arctic Ocean | collected 2017-09-24
GCAAGTATGGCTGTTTGGAATAAAGCACTGTTGGCCCAAAAATCAGCGGTTTTAATATGAGCCAGCGCAGATTGGTTTTTTGCTTCTTCAATCCATGTTTCGGATGTCGCTCTTTGGCCATAATGCTTGTGAGCTTGCCAAGGAGCAAGTTCGTCAGTCAACACATAACAAAAATAATCGTACGCCTTCATCTCAAAGAGAGTGTCTGCATCTTTGGCATCGATTTCCTTTTCCCGGCGCACGGCAACAAACTTTCTGGAGCGACTCCATGTCCCGCATTGATGTGTAAACTCCGTGCTTTCCCAGTCATGATTAGCTTTTATTCTCGTCCATTGCTTTGTTTCGAGCAATAACCGCAGGCCTTTGAATTTGGCCTTGATCAGATAGTCCTGGTCTCGGTCATCGAGATAATCCAGTAATTTACCCGCAAAAAAGCCACTGTCTCCACGAAACAATATGCGGGTACGATTCGGAAGATGGGCTAGAAGTTGTCGCATAAATTCAACCACTCCATTGCTGGTATAGACATCTCCGCTTCGAAGCCAGCCTTGAAGGATTTCCTTTGTCTCCGCGCAAAACGCTAAGAGCGGATGATACGAAGCAGCACCACATTTATGAGAATTATATCCCACAGATACGCATTGCTGATTGCCGTAGACTGTTTTTACTGTGGAATCAACATCAATCACAATACGAGGAAAAACCCCAACCACGCTGCTGCCGAACCGAAGCGCACTGCGCCAGATACTTGCTCTAATTCGGTGATTTAGCGTTTCCATCTCATTGATGTTTTTCTGCCTAAAAGTACGCAATATCCGTCCAAAGGTCGTTTCATCCGGAATCCTTAGCCAACCTGCCGCGAGGCACAAAACACGGTCATTCCAAACCGTCACTATCGAACTTACCGAACGTGCACCCCCAATAATTGCGACCAGGGGCAGTAGAATCATGCCCGCTGCGTCATAAACTCCAGTGGCACCACGTTGATGATCCAGGGTCTGTTCAATATTTGACGCAAAATCGTGTTTCTTTAAAAATTTAACCACCGGGATTAAACCCGCTTGTGCGGTCAGGTCTTGTCCGCCTTGGATGATTTGTATATTTTTGACTGAACTTCTGGATGATCTTATGTTATGATAACTCTTCATCGAAATGGTGACAGGTCAAAAAGTTGATTTTGAGGTTAACTACTTGACTATGTTACCATTTTCATGTTTATTTGTTATCTAATTGCAGGATCTAGGTTTAAAGCCATTAGCTGTTAGCGATGCAAGCCTAAGAGCTAATTATAATGAATCCGTGGATCGAGCCAGGCGTAGCTGATATCAACGAGCAAATTGGCGATCAACACCACCGTTGCCAGGATGATATTGATGCCTGAAATGATAGTATAGTCGCGGGCGTTGATCGATTCCACCATGATCTTCCCCAATCCCGGTAAACCAAAGATGCTCTCGACCACCACAGCTCCACCAATGACAAAGGGGAGCTGAAGCCCCACGGTGGTGACCACCGGGATCAGCGTGTTCTTGAGAACGTGACGCATTACCACGACTCTCGCTGTCAGCCCCTTGGACCAAGCCGTCCGCACATAATCCTGCCCCATTTCCTCGATGACCAAACTACGGGTCAGCCGCATGGTCTGCCCGGAAAACCAAAATCCCAGGATCAGAGCCGGCAGGAAGACCATGCCCAGATTGCCAAGGGGGTCATCCCAGAAAAAAATATAAACTAGGCTCGGTGAGATATTCCACCAGAGAGCGGGGTAGATCAAGATCATGGTTGCCAGCCAGAAATCCGGAATGCAGACCAGGAAGATGCCAACACTGCGAACAAGATAATCCAGTTTTGATTCCGGCCGGACGCCGGCAATGACCCCAACCGGGATGGCAATGACCAGGGAGAGGAAAATAGCCATAAAACCCAGTTCCAGGGAGACGGGTAAGCCACTCAACAAATTGTCGTTTACAGACATCCCGGTCCAAAGGGACTTGCCAAAATCACCTCGCAGTATTCCGCCTATCCACTTGAGATACTGCTGGTGAATGGGTAAGTCCAACCCCAGGTATTTTAAAATCGCTTCGCGAGTCACCCCTCCAAATACATCCGCATGGCCTGTCATGGCACGCGTCATCATCAGGTCCACGATGTCCCCTGGAATGAAACGCAAGCCCATGAACACGATGATGGAGACCAGGATCAAGCTGGGAATAATAAGGACCACTCTCTTGATAATATAGCTTAGCATCTAGATATTTTATCCCCATGCGGATTCGGAAAATGCGAATTGCACAATTGCAAAAAAAAAAGGAGGGAATGAAAAACACTCCCTCCCTTAAGTTTGTTAATTCACTCAGGAATTACTCTTTGGCGCCTCGTCCGCTCAGCTGCTTTCTCAATTCTACATCAAGCCAGGAATATTTTAACATATGAACCGCCATTCCCATCCAACCAATAAGGCCATCAAAGTTGTTAACCCATTTTTGTTGAAATTGAGATCCCGTTGTCATCATGAGAGGCAAAAACCACAATTCCTCATTCGACCAATAGGCGAGTTTTTTCCATTTCCTCAGGTGCTCATCAAGGTTAGTTTCGGTATTGATATCATCAAGCATTGTGATGAATTCCTGACCATAGGCACTTTTTTCGAACTCTGTGTTGCCTTGTGCAAACCAAGGCATCGGACCACGGGGGTCCATGTGTATCGAAAAAGCACACGTAGGAAACGCAAATATGCATCCTGTGTCAGACCAAGCCATATCCGTGTAGGTGGGATCGGGTTTTTTATTCATGGTCATACTATACATTTTAGCCATTTCCACGACTCTGATCTTCACGTCGATGCCAACCAGGGAAAGATAGAGTGCAGCGGCTTCCGCAGCTTCCCGACCAAAGTCAGCGACAATGATATTTGTCTTAAAACCATTCGGATAGCCAGCCTCGGCCAACAGTTTTTTGGCTTCCTCCGGATAGTATCCATACTGCATAGCGATATCCGGGCGTTCTTTTTTCATGTCTTCTAATGAAATATAATAGGGTGCCGTGTCTGGATAGGTTGGCATAATAGGGAATATTGCGGAACCACCATACATACTTTGGTTCATTTCCTCGTGGTTGATGGCCAACATGGCTGCCCGGCGGACACGCTTGTCACTGAAAGGTTTCATGGTAATGTTAACCGGCATCAACTGTGCTCGGGCAGCACCCTTTATCTCCTCTAAATTAGGGTTAGATTTCAAGAGGTCATTCACGTCACTGATGCTCAAAACTCGAGCCGCAATAGTAGCGTCAAGTTTGCCTGTTGCGAGTCCCGCTTTTTGTGCAGCGTCATCTATAAAGATATACTTCACCTTATCTAAATAGGGGAGTGAATTTCCAGGATTAAAGGGATCTTTCCCCCAGTAGTCCGGGTTTTTTTCATATTCAACGATACTGTTTTCGACAAATTTTGTTGGGTAAAATGGCCCGGATCCGTAGGTATTCGTCCAGTCATTTCGATTGATGCCTTGCTCGACCAACTCCCTTGGGAAAATACCATGGGTAGCGACGGTGCCGGTAAATTTATCCAATTCTGCTGTTGGGGTTTTCCATTCCACTTGAATGGTATATTTATCGAGGACAGTCCATTTATATTTCTCTTTATTCCCGCTCGCTTCTGTGTTGCTGATTTTAATTGCCGCATTCCAGGTAGCGAGGACATCCTCAGCATCAATTTCTCGACCATTGACCGGGGCTTTATTGCGGAATTTAACTCCCTTTCTCAGATGAAAGACCAACTTGGTTGGATGCACTTCCCAGGATTCGCACAAGCCGCACGACCAGGCTCCATAAGGGGCGGACATTGTGTTTAAACCATAGGTGCCGTCACCATACGGTCCTTTTCTGACATCTGGAATTATCAGATAGTCATGACCTGCAACACTACCCATATGGTCAAATTGGCTTGCCGCTGGATCAAAGCCCATTCTTTCATCATAGGCTGATACAACCAATGTACCGCCGTATTTTTGGGCAGACACACTGCCTGCCAGAAAGACGCTTGCTCCCAGGATGAGAGCCAGCAGGGTTGCGCTCAATTTTGAGCTGCTTTTTTGAAAAAACATGTTTTTCCTTTCGATTGGATGTTCAAGATTAAGGATTGTTTTGAAACCTGCCTTCATTCCCGAAAGCACGTTATCGACGAGTTCTCTACTCATAGACACTCCTTCTTCATTTTAAAGTGATAAAAAAAACCGACTCACTCACCGGAATAGGGCAATGAACCAGCAACTGACTCCAATTCCCTACGATTGGATAACTGGATTATATTGTATATATTATATGTCATATATTTAGTTATTAACCATATCCCCCCCCCCAAGTTTTGTCAAGTAAAAAAATTAACATTTTTCATTTTAATGCTTAAATACTTGATATTATTAAGATTTAAAGAAGATATTTTTTGTGATTCTGGGCAGGAATCACCTTAAAAAGTGCTTGTGAACTTGCTGGTTGTTATTCACTGATGTTACGCAATGCACTTAACATATTGGGATCACTTACTAAAATCATAATTATTGTGTTTCGGCGAGTTTGGGTCCACACTATTTTTACAAATAATATCAGTAATCCAGATTTTTTATCAAAAACAATCGCATATTCAGCAGGACAAAAAACGTTGTGCTTTCAAGAAAATCAGTTTTCATGCTGATGGCTGATTTTGCTGATCCTGAAATTGAAACTCATATGATTCTTGCGAGGTTTTTATGATTTGTGTTCTTCTGGAAGTGTATTCAGACTATCTGATCATTTCCTCGTTCCAAACCACGGCGACCGGCCTGTCGAAAGTGCTGGAGAACTGTTGCTCGTTTCCAGCGACAGAGAGCTTTCCTTTGATGAAATCACGGCGATCTCTCAGAAACGATGGAAAGTTGAAGAATTTTATAAATCTGTTAAATCAAATGCTGCTTTCGCAAAATCACCGGCAAGCACGGTGAGAACTCAAAGCAATCACTGCTTTGCAGAAATTTACGCATTCGTTAAACTTGAAAAGGAGAGAATCAGGACAACATTGAACCACTTTGCCATTAAGGGGAAAATTTATATCGAGGTTTTGAAAATCGCATAGGACAATCTTGAAAAGATGAGTGGAACTCAAAATCGGCTGGCTTTAGTGTAGTCTGATATCCCTCTGCGTAACATCAGTTGATAATACAAAAAACTTATTTAAAGGGTCGCCTTAGAATGTGCAGCTGGAAACCCTGACCCCAGTCAGTCGGGACAGAGCTTAACGGCAAGATATTCAAATGCTTTTACCGGGCAACCGCAAGGAGAAAAGTGCAAGTGACGACATCCGCATCTGCACTCATGAACAGAACTCTCTGCATTCTCCTGTTGTGATTTGCTGGCTTCCATGGGAGAACCTTAGAGGTAAAATCCATTTGAAATCTTGCTCACGGACAAGAATCCATGAGAGAACCCAGAGACTACGACGACATTCCCGGAACCTATGTGTTTGACGGGGAGCATTCGCGCAAGGGCTACGACCTCAACATGTTCTGCATGTCGTTGAACCAAGCGGAGAACCGCGAAAAATTCCGCGAGGACGAAGCGTCCTACCTGAACCGTTATCGGATCACTCCGGAGCAGAAGCAGGCCGTGCTGGATCGTGACTGGCTGGAACTGCTGCGGCTGGGTGGGAACATTTACTACACCTTCAAAATCGCGGCCTATGATGGCCTCACCATGCAGCATGTCGGGGCGGGGATGTCCGGAACCGGAATGACCGTCGAGGAATTTCGGCAGATGATGCTGGACGGGGGCCGTTCAGTTGCTGGAAATCTTAGCAAGCAGGAGCAGCAACATGGCTAAGATTATCGCCGGAATTGGCACCTCCCACATCCCGGCTATCGGAGTTGCCATTGACTTCGGCAAGTCGGGGGAAGCCTACTGGCAGCCGTTCTTCAAGGGCACCGGGGTAAAATCAGGTTCAGAGGGTGTGCTGACGGTCTCTGCAAAGGAAACCACTTGGGGCGGTTTGGCTTCCCTCACAGAACTAAGATCCAATTCATTGGACGCATGGAGATAAGGAATAAAAATAACGGTTTCCACCGAGGGCAGTTGTTTGACGAGATCGACCACGACTTCCCGCCTATCGTAGTCCTTTCCCTTGTAACGGTAACCGTCGATGGTGAAAAGAATCTTGGGCTCAAGTTGATGGAATCGGTCCAGCACACTGGCAATCCCCATTTCTGGGGAAGTCATTGACCAAATTGCCCCGCAACTACTGACAGACAACATGGCCACAGCCGTTTCCGGGATGTTGGGCAGATAGGCCACAGCACGGTCGCCCATTTCGAGACCAAGCTGTTTCAAGCTGGCGGTGAGTGCGCCTGTTTGCTCACGCAGGCTTTGCCAGGACACTTCCACGCGGGGGCGAGTCTCTGACTCAGCCACGATCGCGGGTGCATTCACAGATTCTGATTGAGTGCCTGGGGCCAGGATGTGTTCGGCATAGTTGAGCGTGGCCCCCTCAAACCAACTCACTCCCGGCATTTCTTGCTGATTGACAACCCTCTGATAGGGGTGATGGCTAATCACCTCCCCATATTCCCAAATGCTTTCCCAAAACGCTTCAAACTCATCGGTTGACCATTGCCAGAGGGCTTCGTAATGATCGAAATGGAGCCCCTTGTGTTGCTTGAGCCAGGCACGATAGGCCGTAATTTGGGCTTCAGCAATGCGCTGAGGACTGTGACGCCAGAGCGGTTCTTTTGTCGTCATGATTCATATTTCTTCGTTAAAACGTTCTTCTTCCAAATAAATACTGACTTGGTTAAGTTGGTATTCAACATGAAGAGTTCAGTAGTTTTAATCTGCAATGTTGTTAAAGTAATTTATGCATTGATGAGAATTGGGCTCAAGGCTTCACGGATAATTTGAGGAACACGAATGGGCCGGCGTGTTTAATGATCCACATAAACATGCACAAAATGTCCTGATGCTGCAGGCTCAGGATCCTCATTTTGTTTCATCCATCTAATTGTTTTAGACAGGATTTGACCACCAGTATTTTTCGGCATGTCATCATCGATGCACATTTTACCAATCTCATAGTAGTGACTCGTATTTAAGCTTTTAAGAGAGTTTTGATTCCAGCTTAAGCAGCGTTTGGCACTTTCAGCCAAGGTTTTCAGAGTTTCCTTACTTTCGTTTTGGTTATGCCGGACCGGATGAAGAAAAATCCGTAGATTAAGTATAACCCCAGTCCCCCAAACACAATTCCCCAAATAGGCGCATCATGGTAAAACTCAAGCACACCCCATCCGAGACAGACCACGATGATAGCCAACCTACGCCATAAGTGGTCGAAGAATGGGTGATTAAAATCAACTAATTTCATGTTCTGATACAACTTACATTGGTTTGACTTTTGAATTTTCTGGTGAACAATACACAGCTGATTATGTTCATTAACGTTAGCATAACCCTGTTATACCAAGGATTTGGACGAAACCAGATTTTATTATCGTCGCCATCGATTCCCTGTGAGTTCAATCAAGACGGCTTGCCTCTGTCCCCCCATTCATCGGCACATTCGCTCAGGAAATCTCTCTCTCACTCATTGACATCCTCAAGTCTTGCAATCAAACTAAGCAAGAATAGTAGGGTCTTCGTCGGTATGCTTCTCTCCGTTTTCGGTGATTCCAAAAAGAAGTTTTTTGGCTCATTCATTGTGTCGTCTTACCCAGTGCGCTACTTCTTGGCATCGGCAATTGAAAAACTGGAGTAATTAACACTCTTCAGCTCTGTGTATTCATGCAAGCCACCAATCCCAAGTTCGCGACCAACCCCAGAAAAACCAAAACCACCACGCGACACAGCCGGGTGCTCTGCCAACAAACCTTCACCAGTAGAGGTAGCAAAGACTGCACCCGCCCTTATACGGTTGGCAACCCTCATTGCCTTGGCTGGGTCAGAAGACATGACCGTCGATGCCAGTCCAAAAGCTGTGGAATTTGCCTCGAGTACAGCATCGTCTTCAGTCGAGAACGATCGCACCGAGAGAACAGGACCAAAAACCTCTTTTTGCCAAACGTCTGCTTCTCGCTCCACGTTGATCAAAACAGTAGGCTGAATAAAATAACCACCTGAATTTCCAACTGTTGGCTATCCCACTTCAATTTGTTTATTCCGCTTTTCCGACCGGCTGATGATATCGCGCCAGGGTCGATTGTGGCAGGTCAGCCCGGCATCGACTCGCATATTGAGTCCCGTGGTGTGGCGGCTTTCGTCACTGGCCAAGTACAAGGCGGCATAAGCAATGTCTTCCGGGGTGCCTGCCCCAAGCCCTAAATCCTCATCATAGAATTCGGTGAGCCGCTGGGTCCGGAGTGAGTTTTCTTCATCGGATTGGGTCTGGTGACCTCCCCAAAAGATCGGGGTGATGATGGCCCCCGGAGAGATGCAATTGACCCGGATCCTATGCTCGGCCAATTCAGTGGCCCAGACTTTGGTCATATGGATCACTGCGGCCTTGGTTCCACTATACAGTGGACCGGAACCCTCAGTGATCACTCCGGCGACGCTGCCGTTATTGATGATGCTGCCCCCTCCTTGCTGTTTCATGATCGGTACGGCGTATTTGATGCCGAGGAAACAAGAGGCGAGGTTGGCTTTAAAGAGGGTGTCGAAATCTTCCATAGTGAATTCTTCCACTGGGACGTACCCCTGCGCAATCCCTGCATTGTTGAACAGCACATCCACCCGTCCATACTCGGCCATGGTGGCTTCGACCAGCGCCTTCACATCCGTTTCGACAGAGACGTCGGTACGATGAAAAATCGCATTCTCTCCGAGCCGTTGAGCCAGTGCCTGTCCGGCTTCCTCCCCTCGGGCGGCAATCACTACCCGGGCGCCTTCCTCCAGAAACAATTCTACAGTGCTGGCTCCCATGCCGCTATTGCCACCCGTGACGATACAGACCTTCCCCTCCAGTCTTGGCTTTAAATTAATACTCATAGCTTCTCCATCAGTTTTGATCCTTCAAGTATTTCTTTGTTTAATTTCGACATTTTTTCTTATTCCTGTTTTCTTCATTACGGCAGCCATGCCTGAGGAGCAATGCCCTCAATGTGGGTTTTTACATCAATGAGTGCAGGTTTACCAGATTTCAAAGCCTGCTCCAAGGCCCCCTGGAACTCAGAAGGCTTTCTGACTTGAATCCCGAAGCATCCCAGAGACTCTGCGACCTTGTCAAAATGAATTTCTGACAGTATCCACTTCTCGTCAGTTTGTTTATTTCTTGAACCATAAGCCCCTTCAACCGGTCTCTGTTCCTGGTTTAAGGAACTGTTGTTGTTGACCACAATAACCGGGTTGATTCCGTATCGAAGGGCCGTATCAAGTTCGGTCAGGTGATAGTAGACTCCACCGTCCCCTGTGAAACAGACCACGGGACGTTCAGGAACAGCACATTTGGCACCAATGGCTGCAGGGATACCCCAGCCGAGGGAACCTGCACACCTAAGGAAGGACTGGTCAGGATACTTAAAATCAACCATACTTGCCGTCCATACACCAGCATGCCCCGTGTCGGAAAGAAGCACTGTATCTGAGGGCATTGAGTCTGAAAGCTCCCTGCACAGTCTTTCAGGCCTCATAGGAATTTCTTCAGAATCAACATATTGAGAGACTTCTTCACGCCAGTCAGATACATGTTTTTGTACTGAAGAAAGCCACTCATTGTTTGGAGAGATTATTTCTGATTGATTGATCATTTTTCTCAAAGAAGCCTTTGCATCTCCCTGCATCCCGAGCTTGATAGGATAAGAACGACCAATTTCCGATGGGTTTATATCAAGTTGTATAACGTCTACACCCATTGGAGGCACCCTCCAGTCGTGTGTCACCTGACCACCTGTGTGGCTGCCTATGAAAAATATAAGGTCAGACTGGCAAACGATTTTGTTGGCACATTCACGGGAATAGTTCCCTGGAACTCCGATCAGCAATGGGTGGTCCCATGGAATAGATTTTTTGGCATTCATTGCTGTAGCAACTGGGATTGAATGTTTCTCAGCAAACTCCAGCAGTTCTTTTTCCGCACCAGATGAAGTGACCCCTCCTCCTGCCACAATGACGGGACGCTTTGCCTGAGATAGAAGGCTTAATGCTTCAAGAACATGTGAAATTTCCGGTTCAGGACGAAAGGCTGGAATTTTGGTGAAAGGTTCCTCAATGACCACCTCCAGGTCCGCAGTGTCATTTGCGACGAATGCTCCGTCTATTTCGTAGAGATCAAGGTGTGCTGGACCTGGCGTCCCAGAGGTCGCCTCTCTAAATGCCTGCCTGAGAAAAAATGGGAGTTCCTCTGCAGAGGTGACAAGTTGATCATACTTGGTAACAGCTGAAAAAGGACCAGAGTGATCTATTTCCTGATATGCGTTTCTCTGCTGCTTGATCTGTTTGAGACGCCCTGTAAGTGCAATGACAGGGGAACACGCTAGGTAGGCGTCCTGCAGTCCTGCAGCCAAGTTTGCTGCGCCTACAGACTGGGCCATACAGACCGAAGGACGTCGTAAGATGCGTGCATATGCATCTGCCATGTATGCTGCACCTTTTTCTGAGTGACACATGATGCTCCTTATCCCATGTTTCTCACAATCTCGCATTACCTCGTTCAATACAAAGGGCATCACAAAAAGATGCTCAATCCCATAGCCTTTAAAAGTTTCACTGATAAATTGGCTTCCTGTCATTTTTGTCATAGTTGTACCTATTTAATTTAAATTTTATAATAAAAAGATTTCTTTTTATTTATCTTTAGATTTGTCTAATTTGATTCAATAAATATCTCTTCCACCATCTACATTAAATGACATTCCAGTGTGAAAATCTGACTCGGAAGAAGCAAGAAAGGCAGCTATTTTGGCAACATCATCGGTTGTGGCAACTCTACCTAGTGGAGTGTCTGCAATACTTTGTTTTTCTATTTCATCTAAAAATTCTTGAGTTTCCACCCCATCTGGTGCCAATGCTTCAGCAATACCGTAATACCTCTCGGTAATTACCATTCCCGGGCAGATTGCATTGACCTGAATGCCTGACTCTCCCAGTTCCTTTGCGAGTACCTGAGTAAGCCCTCTTACAGCAAATTTAGAGGCACAGTAGGCGCCAAATCTTGCAATACCTTTTGTACCTGCGATTGAGGAGATATTGATAATTTTTCCACCATTTCCCTTTTTGATAAGTTCTTTAGCAACAGCCCTGCAACAAAGGAATGTACCTTTTAAGTTAATGCGTTGAACTTGATCCCAAACTTCCTCATCCAATTCCACAATGGGTACCCTGTCCGGGCCAGCAGCAGAACCAGCATTGTTGACTAAAATATCGATATGTGCAAATTCCTTGACTATACCTTGAACCATTCGATCCACATGGGCAGCATTCGATATGTCTGCCTCGAAGGTTATGGCCTTTCGTCCAAGACCTTCGATTTCTTTTACAAGAGCAGGAAGGCCAGCCCAGGAGGAAGAATTTTTGGGATTTGATGTCAGGTCATTTACAACTACATCTGCCCCTTCTTTTGCCAGTCTTAAAGCAATGGCTCGCCCAATACCATGCTGACCACCACAGCCAGTGACCAGTGCAACTTTCCCGTTGAGTTTATACATAGATTTATTTTTAAAAGTATTTATAATTTGGCATTTCAGATTCAGTAAGTAAATTTTTGATCGTATCACTCATAAGAACTCCTTTTTAATGAAAAATTAGCAGATGGTTATTTCACGCTAAATCGACCACCACTCGACCCCGCTGACCACCAGCGAGGATCTTGTCAATCTCCGGATCCAAATCCTCCAGAGTACAGTCAATTGTCAACCTATGCAGTTGCTCGAATTTCCAAACGTCTGACAGTTTACCCCATATTTCACGTCGCAATTTTGTTGGCGTAAATCCGGAATCAATTCCCAGCAAACTTACTCCTCGCAAAATGAATGGAAAAACTGTCGTTGACAATTCTGCTGACGCGACCATTCCTGTGGCCACAACTGCACCTCCGCGTTTGGCAGCCTTAAGCAAAGCTGCTAAAGTCGTTCCTCCTACTGTATCTACAGCTCCAGCCCAATGCTCTCTCAGCAAAGGTTTATTTGATTCATCGTTAACTTCTTCACGGCTAATAATTTCAGATGCGCCAAGTCCCTGTAAAAATTCTTTTTCCTTTTTTTTGCCGGTTGAGGCCACCACCGTGTAACCCAAGTGTGAAAGCAATGCCACAGAAACGCTACCGACTCCGCCGGTAGAACCCGTCACAACAATTTCACCATCTTCAGGATTGACACCGTGTTTTTGCAGAGCATCAACTGAAAGAGCGGCTGTATAACCTGCAGTACCGAGAATCATCGCTTCTTTGAAAGACAATCCATCCGGGAGTGGAACCACCCAGTCCGCAGGAACACGTATATATTGTCCAAAACCGCCGGAAGTACCCATTCCTAAATCATAACTGGTTACAATTACAGCATCACCTTCCTTAAAGCGTGAATCAGAACTTTCAGCAACTTCTCCGGAAGCGTCTATGCCTGGTGTGTGAGGATAATTGCGGGTTACACCTCGGTTACCGATACAGGATAGAGCATCCTTGTAGTTCAAGGAAGAATAACGCACCCTTACCAGAACTTCACCTTCCGGAAGATCATTGATTTTACGTTCGGTTACTTCACGGCTATAAGTATTTTCGTCAGTTTTACTTACAACTAAAGCTCGAAAAACGGTATCACGCATAATTATTTTTTCTTTATATTGTTGGTTAAAGAAGTTTTAAGCCCGAATCCATTATTAGTCATTACTTACAATAAGAAGAATCTATTTCTGGAAGATCGGCGAGTATAATGTCTTTTTAAAATGCGGATTTAATTTTTTAAGTTACAACTAATTAATTTTCAAACTAACTGTTGTGTTCTATACAGTAGTTTGAGACGGAAAGATTGCTGAATTACCTCCTGAATTTTTGACTCTACTATAATGCTACCTCCCGCCTTGTACATCCAGTTCTTTTACCAATCTAAAGTAATGAACCCCAAACTAAGATAAATATAAACTTTTATAAAAATTATAAATAAATGAAAACTTTATCTAAGTCTGTATACTTGATTGGCTTATGGGGATTCTATAGATACAGCGAAGACAAGAATGCTGTTATAGTTTCAGGAAACAACTTGTGAAAGAGCTTCATTCTCAGTAACTACCCAACCCAGCCCCAGCGATTCCAACTTTTTCAGTGATGGATGTCCTGTCTCTACATTCCAGTCGCACAAGCGATAATAGTCTTCCAGAGCTTCTTCCCACTCTTTTTCATCCAGGACATAACCGTCGGATCTGCCGCCTTCAAGGGGACGTTTGAACATCTTTTTAGGCAGTGTGTCTGATTCCCTGCCAATACCTTCACGGGAATTAAATGCACGCAGCATGTTGAGACGACGTTCACCAACTGATAATATTTCTGTTATATCTGTATCCCAACCTGTAACAGCATTGACTACCTCAACCAGGTTATCTGCGTCATAAAGTTGAAAAGAAGCTCCAAATATAAAAGCGCAGACTGAGAGACTGTCAACGGCACTGCATAAGTGCTGAGTAACCATAGCAAAGCGCATCATTTCTTCATTCAGGGCTAATTTTTCCTGAGGATTTGTCAGGCCGATCTGTTTCATACGTTCGGGATAAGCCTTATAGACAGGGTCATGCTCACTTGATTCATGATCAGCACCAAAAGGATTAGTAGCATAAATAACACTCAGACTTCGTTTTACTTGCGGCATATGTGCAGGAGCTTCCTGACCTTTTGAAGTAATTAAATAATCTTCAGTTCCGCGTCCTATAATCTCAGCCGCTTTCTTGGAACCTTCAGCTAGAATTTTCCCAAAACCTTCTCGTTTGGCTATCAGTTCTGTCATTTTAACCATTGCTTCACCGCTACCGTAATTCAGCTCAATTCCTCCAGTATCTTCTGCTGTTAACTTTCCTTCTGCCCAGCATTCCATGGCCCAGGCAATTGTTGCTCCGCAGGAAATTGTATCCATACCGTGCATGTTGCACAAAGCATTAGCACGAATGATGGCATCCATATCGCTGATTCCACAGTAACTCCCAAACGTAGCAAGAGTCTCATATTCCGGCCCTCCGTATTTTGCATCTGTTTTAAAAGGACCTTCGTCAATCTGTGTTACGCGTTTGCATTTTACTGAACAACTGAAACATGTGTCTCTGCCGAAACGATTCTGCTCATTTCTTTCATGACCACGTAGATGTTCTTTGTAAAGCTTTATGCCGTCAATTTCTTCATGCTTGTCAAAATTTCCGCTATTGAAATTATAAGTTGGCAATCCTCCAGACTTGTTTTGCGGAGTTGTCACTCCAGGTGTACCATATTTACCAAAACCGTCCATGCCTGTAGGTTCTAGATTCGTTTTGCCTAATTTTTGTAATTCTTTAAATTTTACCGGATCCGCAATAATCGGCTTCTGTTTACCACGGACAACAACTGCTTTAAGATTTTTTGAACCCATAACCGCACCCATGCCGGTACGCCCGTTTGCTCTGTTGCTCATACTGATAAGTGCTGCAAAACGTACTAAGTTTTCTCCAGCAGGACCAATTTGAAGTACTTCAATACGTTTATCCTCAAGCTCTAACTTAAGCTTATCCTCAGTATCGCCTGTGGTCATACCCCACAAATGTCCAGCATCCCTCAATTCTGCTTCACCATGATGCATCCACAAATAAACCGGTTTTGGAGATTTCCCCTTTATGATTACTGCATCAAATCCAGAAAATTTCATTTCAGCCGGAAAATATCCACCTCCCTGTGCATCTCCGATACATCCTGTGAGTGGAGAT
>Ga0302127_10001265_pt1 | contig 14879 bp, 12 predicted proteins | sample CB4_SCM_MG_FD_204452 | JGI IMG/M metagenome (GOLD analysis project Ga0302127, IMG submission 204452) | Marine microbial communities from Western Arctic Ocean, Canada - CB4_SCM | ecosystem: Environmental > Aquatic > Marine > Oceanic | place: Canada: Western Arctic Ocean | collected 2017-09-24
CTATCAGTGAAAATTGCCGGTCAGATTCCGCGCGGTAGTGGCATTGGGACCTATGATCCCGATGATTATATGTCGCCAAAAGAACAGAGAAAAGTCGACGAATTCATACCTTTCTCGATTGCGGCTACTGATCAGGCACTCAACGACGCTGACTGGCATCCTGAAGATAATGAGGATCAAATTCGGACGGGCGTTTTGTTTGGTTCTGGTGTAGGGGGGTTGCAGGGAATCTCTCAGACAGCACTACTGATGGCTGAAAAAGGACCGCGCCGCGTTTCGCCTTTCTTTATTCCTGGCCGCCTCATTAATCTAGCATCTGGCCAAATTTCCATCAGGCATCGACTGCGTGGACCCAACCATGCCGTGGTGACGGCCTGTTCAACTGGTGCGCATGCCATTGGTGATGCCGCTCGCCTTGTATCTCTGGACGATGCTGATGTGATGGTTGCCGGTGGAACAGAGTCTCCGGTTTTTCCGTTGTCGATTGCGGGGTTCGCTGCTTGCAGGGCGCTGACGACTAGCTATAACGATCGTCCAGACAGTGCCTCGCGACCGTTTGATGTTGATCGCGACGGTTTCGTGATGAGTGAAGGGGCGGGCGCCGTCGTTCTTGAAGAGCTGGAGCATGCGCGTGCGCGCGGTGCAAATATCTATGCTGAAGTGATTGGCTATGGAATGTCGGGCGATGCACATCACATCACGGCGCCGGCAAGTAACGGTGATGGTGCTTATCGCGCCATGGGCGCAGCACTCAAACGGGCAAGGCTCCAGCCTACTGATATTGATTATATCAACGCACACGGCACATCCACGCCAATGGGCGATGAGATTGAATTGCGGGCTGTTGAAAGACTGTTTGGTGATGCCGTCTCTGGCCTTGCTATGTCGTCCACCAAATCCTCCGTGGGCCATATGTTGGGTGCAGCTGGTGCGGTGGAAGCGATCTTTTCTGTTTTGGCAATCCGCGATAACGTAGCGCCACCTACTCTCAATCTAGTCGATCCTTGTGTTGAAACAGAAATTGATCTTGTTCCATGCGTATCAAAAGAACGGCCGATCAGTCGTGTGTTGACCAATTCATTTGGGTTTGGAGGCACCAATGCCTCGCTCGTTTTGTCGGAGTTAGCCATCTAGGGCAGGCGCCCATGCACCGGATGAGCCGTTCATGATAAGCTCTGATAATTCACTCCCTGAAGACGATAGTCGTCTGCCCGCGAACAAGCCCATACGTCGTCCCACCAGCCCTGCAGAGGCTCTTGAGCCCAAGTTGGCTCCAGGACCTATGGCAAAACAAACTGAATCACTCAGAAGGATGCCCTCGATGAAGCGAAGGGGAGGCGGTGGCTTCGCTAAATTTATTTATTCCTTTTTTTCGCTTTTTTTAATCGTTGGCATCGTTGGTGCAGTGGTGTTTTTATTCGCGATGCGTAGTTTTGAGGCTCCCGGACCGTTGCAGCGGGTGGTGACTATCGACATCCGTCCTAACACCGGTCTTGCCGATATTGCAGAACAGCTGGCGGATGAGAATATTATTGAAGATCATTATGTGTTCATTGGCGGGATAATGTTGAACAAGGTGGATGGTAAACTGAAAGCCGGCGAATACTCCATCCCTCCTCGAGCTAGTATGCACGAAATTATGGAGATTTTGGTTGAAGGTAAGGCATTGCTCCACACGATCACCGTACCCGAAGGTTGGACGAGCTACGCTGTCGCAAAGAAGGTCAATGAGGATGCAATCCTGAATGGCACCCAGGTTTCTGTCCCACCAGAAGGCGTGCTATTACCCGAAACCTACTCATTTCCCAGATCAATGACGAAGGCTAAGGTGATAGCGCAAATGCGCGATGCTCACACCCGGCTGCTTGATGAGTTGTGGGCTAAGCGAAATGCCAATTTACCATTCACCACTAAGAATGAAGCCGTTATTCTAGCATCGATTGTCGAAAAAGAAACTGGCAAGGCTGAGGAGAGACCAATGGTGGCCGGTGTGTTCATCAACCGGTTGCGTCGGGGTATGCGGCTTCAATCTGATTCAACTATCATCTATGGGATAACTAAAGGGCGGGGGCCGCTTGATAGGTCTATATTGCAGAGCGACATTGATCTATCCACCAATTACAATACTTATCAGATTGATGGCTTGCCACCGACGCCAATTGCGAATCCAGGCGCGGCCGCTTTGGAAGCGACCCTCAATCCGTTAGAATCAGATTTCCTCTATTTTGTTGCGGACGGCACCGGCGGACATGTATTTGCAATCTCTCATGCAGAACATATGCGTAATGTAGCTCTATGGCGGCGGATTGAGAGCGGTCGCGTTATCAAACGCAAAGCGCTCGAATAGATCGAGGTTTAGGAGAATAATTTGGTTGTAATTAAAACCGAGACCGAGGAATTGGCTATCCCCAGTCAGTAGCGAGCATACGCCTTGCTGCAATTATGCTGACCCGCTAGGTTTCCTCGCATGGTGGAAGTTCCTTTCGCTGTTCAAATGTGACATTAGCATGAGCTTAAAAAGCATGACCGGCTTTGCTGCGGCGAGTGGAGAAGTTGGTAAAATTAGTTGGCACTGGGACTTACGCAGCTTGAACGGACGCGGGCTGGATATGCGTCTGCGATTGCCTCCCGGCTATGAAACCATAGAAGTCGCGGTGAGGGAATTGGTATCGCAGGCGATAACTCGCGGCAGTTGCCAGATTAATCTTCAGATTCGTCGCATAGGATCAGCATCAAAACTGCGAATTAATGAAGATGCTTTGGCACAGGCTTTGGCACTGATTGCCCATGTTTCTGCATCTGCAGAAGTGGCGCCGCCGCGGGCTGATGGTATATTATCACTAAAAGGGGTGTTGGAGGTCGTCGAACAGGAACGAACTTCATTAGACATCGAACGAGACAACACCGAAATTTTGGATGGTTTGAAGCAGGCGTTGGAATGCCTGAACGCGATGCGGGTATCCGAAGGTAATGAGTTAAAAAAAGTGCTCAGTGCAGAGCTTGATAATATCTGTCGGCTAGTCTCATCAATCAATGAATTGCCAAGCCGCACTCGTGAAGCTCAACTTGAGCGATTGCGTGGACAATTAAAGCGCGTTCTTGATACCGGAATTGGTCTATCATCCGAACGTCTAGAACAGGAGGCCGCGTTGCTAGCTAACAAAGCTGACATTCGTGAGGAAACCGAACGGCTGAATGCCCATGTGGAAGCGGCCCGTGGGTTGATTGTATTAGATGAAGCGATTGGCCGGCGACTCGATTTTCTTTCGCAGGAATTTAACCGTGAGGCCAATACAGTCTGCTCCAAGTCGAGTGATATTGAAACGACTCAGTATGGCTTGGAATTGAAAGCTGTCATAGAGCAATTCCGAGAGCAGGTTCAAAACGTTGAATAACCGAAGTGAAATCGGGATGGCTGAACGGCGTGGTGTGCTTTTGATTGTGTCATCGCCGTCAGGTGCTGGAAAAACGTCTCTAACGCGCAAGCTTATTGAGGTCGAAGAGTGCATCGATCTGTCTATTTCGCTCACGACCAGGCTGCAGCGCTCTAGCGAAATAGAAGGTGTTCACTATCATTTTGTGACTAAAGATGAGTTTGAACGTCGGCGCGACAAAGATACTCTGCTCGAATGGGCAAATGTCTTTGGTAATTTCTACGGCACTCCGCGTTTTCCTGTTCTAGCCGCAATCGAGACAGGCCGTGATGTTCTATTCGATATTGATTGGCAGGGAGCCCGCCAGATTCGTAAAAACGCAGCTTCAGATGTTGTTAGTGTTTTTATTCTTCCCCCCTCGGCTAATGAGCTGATGAGTCGACTTTCGAGGCGAGGCCAGGATAGTCTGGCGGTAATACAGAAGCGCCTTAGCGGAGCTCTAGATGAAGTCAACCATTGGCACGAATATGATCATGTCATCGTTAATGATGATTTTGATTTTGCGTTCGATCAGCTGCGTTCAATCTTAGCATCTGAGCGCCAAAAGACATCGCGCAATGTGGGAATAAAACAATTCGTGGCTGAACTTCGAGCTGATATTGCTAGTAGACTGAAAAATCAGCCTGATAAATAAAAGAATCAAGATCAAGAAAAATGATCTTCATAAATTTTTGCAAGGCACTTGAACTTATCCACTGACACTTGCTCGGCACGCCAAGTGGGATCAATGTCTGCAGCATTCAGTAACGCCGCAATATCGCAGTCAAGTGTCTTAAGGCTGGAGCGAAGCATTTTTCTCCGTTGTCCGAAGGCTGCTGCAGTGATTTTCTCGAGTGTTTTTATTCTCGGATCATCATCAGATTGCGTGCATGGGACAATTTCTACAACTGCAGATGTGACCTTTGGCGGAGGTGTGAATGCGCGCGGATCAACAGTAAATAGGATGCAACATTTTGCGCGAAACTGGCAGATTACTGACAGTCGGCCGTAGGCGCGTGAACCAGGGGGCGCTACGATTCGGTTGGCAACTTCGCGCTGAAACATGAGTACCGCGCGTTCCCACCAGGGTAGCCAAGGCTCGCAAGAAAGCCAGCCGGTCAAAAGCGGAGTCGCAACATTATAGGGAAGATTTGCCGCAATGCGTGCAGGTGCATGCACTAGGCTTTGATGGTTGACCTTGAGTGCATCGCCAGAAACGATATCAAACCTCCCGGGATAGGCATATTTTATCTGCTCTAGGATTGGTAGAAACCGGATATCTTTTTCAACCGCTACGATCCGCTGCGCACCCTCAAGTAAAAGTGCTCGGCTGAGTCCGCCAGGACCTGGCCCAATTTCAAGAATGTCACCTGCATCGCTTGGTGATATTGCTCGCGCGATGCGCCGTGTTAGGTTAATGTCGAGAAGAAAATTTTGTCCAAGAGAGCGCTTGGCAAACAGATCATGCGCTCGCAATATATCGGAGAGAGGTGGAAGTAGGTTAGACAAATCCGTAATCTACTTTGCTTGAACGTGTGCTTTGTTGAGTTGCCAAGGTCAACGCAGAGACTAAGCTTGTTTCATATGCCTTTCCAGTGCCAGCCAAACTAAATGCCGTTCCGTGATCCGGTGATGTGCGCAAAAAAGGTAACCCGAGCGTGACATTCACCGCACTGTCGAATGCAAGCGTTTTGACCGGAATTAGCGCTTGATCATGATACATGCAGATAGCGATGTCATAGGTATCTCGGGCACTGTCATGAAACATTGTATCGGCAGAAACTGGGCCCTCAGCGCGAAAGCCTTGTGCCTTTAACTCTTCTACTGCCGGGCGAATGATGTCACGTTCTTCAAATCCCATCATCCCATCTTCGCCAGCATGTGGATTTAGTCCGGCAAATAAAAGCCTTGGGTTGTCAATTCCAAAATATAATTTAAGGCCAAGAACGGTTATGCGCGAAATATTTAAAATGAGTTCTTTGCTCAGTTTTGAAGGTACATCCTTCAGGGCAATATGGGTGGTGATGGGAACAACTTTTAGGGCCGGTGCGGCGAGCATCATCACTGGTAGTGGTGTTAAATTTCCGGTGCGAGAAAGCTCAGCCAGAAACTCTGTGTGTCCGGGATGCGCGAATCCTTCCCGTGCCAAAACACTTTTAGCGATGGGGTTGGTAACGACCGCACAGGTTTCCAATCTTAGCGTCAAGGCAACGGCAACCTCAATTGCTTCAATGACACTGGATGTGGTCATTCTGCTTGGGATGCCAGGGGTCACCTTTGGACATGGAATTGATAGGACCGGTAAGGCTTGATCAAAATATTCTGGCGCTTCGCTCGCTGTAGTGATCTCAGCTAAGGGAACTTTTAGGTTCAGAAGCTTAGCTCGCGCTGACAGTACGCTTAGATCGCCTAGAACCATAAACGGATCAAGTCCGTATTCCTTGCGTTTTAGCCAAGCTTTAAGTGTAATATCCGGACCGATTCCAGCCGGCTCTCCGATAGTTAGGGCCGCTGGTTTCTTAACCGTTCCTGCGATGAGGTTCCCATTCATCGGTAATCTACGACTGCATCTTGGCGCAAATCGCGAATATGCCTAGATGCAAGCATCCCAAGCTCTTGATTGAGCAACTTGTGTTTGGCAACTTTTTTCCTATCACCATCCTCCCGTCTCTTACAAATGGCAAAGAGTTCAATACCATTAGATGCAAAATTCGCAGGGATTATTTCTCCTTCCTTAGCCTGAAGGACTAGTGACTTAGTGGGTTCAGGCAGACTATCTGCCTTGATGTTTACCATGTCTTCGACTTTGATATTGGAATAGCCCTTGAGCGAAATTTTGTTACGTTTGCAATTAATAAAACTGGTACGTATACGCTCAGCTTCTTGCATGAGTTGCATGATTTTCCCATCGCCTACGCCATCGGGAACCTCCAGAAAAATACGCTGAAGATCAATGATCTCAGCGATGTCACCACTGCTGTGGGCCTTGAGATCCTGAGCTGTTTTGTTGATGTCGGTTTCTGAAATTGAAAGTTGATTTCGGTACGTTTTTGCAATGACTTTTGACCAGAGCATGTGCGCGCGGATTTGGTTTTTGAATGTGGCAATGCCTACTCCGCTGCTCGATAGGTATTGGTTGAACTGATTAAAGGTACGCTTGAGCGGTCTCAGTCTTCTGTCTATTGTGTTGCGCACTTCGGGCACAGTAATGCTCACCCCAACGCGCTTAGCTTCTGAGATCATCAGTGTTTCTTCCACTAGCTCGTTCAACGATTGTTTGTGCAATGCGTCCTTGGAAATTTTAAGGCCGGTGATCTGATGAAATTTTTTCCGTTGAGATACATCCCATTCCGAAATTGGAATATCATTGACCGTCGCGGCAATCGTGAATGACTGGGTGAAGGCTTCCATTGGAAAAAATACGAAGAAAACCAAGAACGTGCCAGCGATGCATGTGCGGTATGAATAAAATCTCTGCTGCATTTTTGAACGGGCGTTTGTCACGTGAGAACGATGCCTGTGTTATTTTCGATGTATTGAATTAGTGCTCCAGGTTATCCGATCAAGCGCGATAAACTGGACCTAGAACAATCCGTTGTTATTACCAATCCTGGTCGAAATTTGAGCTTCCAATCGATTTTAATGTGACTTTTAGCATCACCGATTGATCGGGCTTAATATCGCGGTCTTCGAAAAATGATTCGGAGAAAGTCAGGTCGACGCCAAAACATTCGTCATCATATTCAAGCCCGATATAGTCCGTTATCATCTTTTCGTGGGAGATGTCATAAGTTGCTCCGCCATTTATTTGCCAAAGATCATTAACTTGGTAGGACAGGCCACCGGCGATCTCTTCACTGTGCGTAGATGTGATCTGATTGGCATCGGCATCGATGTAGGAGTAGGCGCCACGCAATGATACAGGACCTTCATGGGCCGAAATCATTGCTTCGCTCACATTTGCCGAAAAGTTTGCATGATCAAGTCGGGTCCGCCAGCCGATTCTGGTAGAGTCATTTTGATAGTTGATCGAGGCCACGTAGTCCGAAGAGCCTGAGGCTAGTCCGCTAGTGCTCATATAGTTGTTGCTGTCGGCGAGGTGAAATGATTGTCCGAATGCAGCAGTTGTGGTGCCGCCATATTCATCGGCAAGGGTATAGCGCGCGCCAATGTTAGCCCACGCGCCCTCCGCATAGCGGTCAACTCCGGAGAATTTATCCGCCTCGAATAGATTCGAGATCTCGAAGTTCAGACTTTGGGCGTCTTCATTAGGAACATCAGCGCTATGGGATTCATTGGCTCTCATGACGAATTGGGCAATGGGCTCAAACACATGTGTCCCTGATGCATCGTTGAGTGCCAGTGGCAGGCTTGCCTGAACGCCGGCACTCGGTAGGAGGCGGGCGAATGATGTGTCCTCATTCGCACCGTCAACAATATAAACATCACCCCGCAAATTGACGAATGGCGCTACCACATGACCCATGGAACCGATAAAACTACGCTGCCAGTGTAAATCGCTCGATACGCGGGTTGAATCTGTTCCGCTATTGCGTGACAGCGAAGTAACTTCGGTATCAAGCGAAAGTTCGCCGTTCAAGACTGGATTGTCAAAAAAGTAATTATGATCGATGACGGGATGAACCTTAGGACTGGTCGAATTGTCATCACTCGAGAGCAGACCTTCAAAATGGTATCCCCTCACTGACATGTAGTTTCGATCAGAAATTCCAGTTAGGTGGAGTTTGGAAATTAGATCGGTAGAAGTGTCGAGCCCGTAGCGCTGTAGGTAGGTGTCATCTGAGCTTGCTGTTAAATCCCAGCCATAGCCCCACTGGTCATTAATGGAAAACTCGCCAGTTGAAGCGATGCTGCCACGAAACTGTTTGTTTCCAGGTGCTACGGAAGGCGGATCGGCCTGCCAGATAAAGGTGGGGCGAATACTATAGGAACCGGAATTTGATGGTTGGTGGCGAAAATTGAAGTCAAACAATGGACCTTGCTTAGTGGTGAGCAGTGGTGAGAACGACAAATCGTAATTTGGCGCCAGATTAAAGTAATAGGGGGTGCGCACGCCAAAGCCGTAAAAATCGGATGAGCTAAAGTCTGGCGTCAAAAACCCTGATTTACGTTTCACCGATGGATCAGGATGTGAGAAATAGGGAAGATAGAGAACTGGTACGCCGAACAATTCTAGCGTGACACTCTGGTATTCGATGATCTGTTCATCTTTGTCATGGCGCACCTTGTCGGCTTTGAGCTGCCAGGTAAGAGGTTTGGTCGGATCTTCCTCGCAAGCCTTGCATGTAGTATAGATTGCGCGATCGAATTCTGTAACTGTACCTTCAGTTCTAATCCCGCGCTCGGCGCTAATTCGTGCATTGTTCGATAAAATGGCCGTAACCGAATAGATAAAACCTTCCCGCAATTTGTTGCTGAGTTCGATTTCGTCGGCCTTGATGATCGTGCCGCTCTCTTCGGTAATCGTGATGTCGCCGAATGCAATGACAGTATCATTAGCCTTGTTGTAGACAATTCGGTCAGCCTGCACCGTATAGGTACCATAATAGACGGCAGCTTTTCCTGTTGCTGTTACCGTCTCTGTGCGATTGTTATAGGTTAGGCTGTCTGCTTCAAGAAGAACCTGCGCTTCTTTATCGACTTCAGGTAGAACCGGTGCGGGAAATGAATCATCCGCCCACAGGCCTACCTGCGCTTGTGCGGGTAGGTTGAAACTGAATGCTACCGCACATAATACGCATACAAAAGCATACGCCCGGGCGCAGCTACCTAGCGGAAATGTCAACCTGCCAATCACGCTTGCGCAGACCTCCAGAAAAGTTGAGCCGAATGGGCTCGTATTACCTCCCGCATGCCGATCGATGCCAGTATTACTCGAAATACTGCAAATTCTGGCGCATAGAACCACTTGGAAGGATCAGCAATCCTTGCTTGTCTTATGGTATTTTTCCTGAATCAGAAAGGGATAAGCTAAATTACTAAGAAATTAGACAAACAATGTTTTAACGACGTGATTAGGATCGGGCAGGTTGAAATGGTCAATGGCCGATGATGTTCACCTGGAATGGTTGCGTATTTTCCCAGGTTCTGGAGGGCGAGCGGCCGCAAGCCGTGAAATAAATGGCTAATGAGCTTGCCGTGCTTTAAAGCGCGGCACCACTTTGAGCTTTTATCCATACCCCGTGTATTCCTCGCCCAGATCAGATAACAAATTACCCAAAGGATAGGGAGTTAATAAACCACCTACAATCCCGAACCACTCCCCCAAAACTATATTACCATTTCATTTTTGTTCAGCTTTCCGGGCTGTAATAAGCTAGCTTGCACGATAGTATGACAACATGGCTAGATGATGTCCTGTGGTGCGGCATATTTCCTGTCAGGGGTATCAAAAAGTCGTATTTTGAAGGGGCGTCGGGATGATTTCTTTCTACTCACGAATGACTATCCCCAAGAAAGGTGCGTTGGCATTGTTCGTTAGACAGGATGGTAATTGCAAACTCTAAATGGAGTGGTTGTCGATGACCAAAGTTCTATTCTACGAGCTTGAGAACCAGAGTGTGGAAGCGGTTCTAGCTAGCCTTTTGGAGCGCTGTATCGAACGTGACTGGCGGGCGGCTGTGGAGGTAACTTCGGCTGAACGGTTGGAGTCACTGGATACCTATTTGTGGACCTATCGCGACGAAGCGTTTCTCGCTCATGGCTCAGTTGCGACGGGATGCCCTGAATTGCAGCCAGTCTTTATCAGTGAAACCTGCGAAAATCAGAACAATGCATCTGTAAGGTTCTTAGTCGATGGAGCAGAAATTGGTGATATTTCTACTTATGATCGCGCTGTTTATCTGTTTGATGTCAAGAACACCGATGAGCGAGAGCGCGCCCGCGCGCAGTGGCGTGAAGCATCTTCTGCTGGCCATGATGTGACATATTGGAAGCAGGATGCTAATGGGTGTTGGATAAAAAATGAATAAATTAACATGTTATGAAAGACTTAATCGTCAAACAGGAGCCCTTGTTCAATACTATCAGCCAACGCGCTCACCAGCTTATAGCAAAGACGCACCTCATCTGGAGCGGGCAGAATATCAGCGCGGTCACAATCAAGCGCCTTGATATTGATGGTACCAGAAAAAGTAATAGCGTTGTTGAAAAATGCCGCGACCTCATTGAGAGTTGTACTGGCAAGTAGGATAGCTCGAGCGCTAGCTTTTGAGCCGGCTGCAGGCGTGAGAACAATCTGTCCTGGAATTGATCCTTCCCTAAATCTTCCAGGAGCGGCGCGCATCGGAGCGGCAATTTTAAGCCAATGATTGCTAAACCTTAAATAAGTCTGAGGACAGGATTGAAACTCAGCCTGACTGAGCCTCAGAAATTCCACCATCGCTGCTTGACGTTTTGGCGCATGGCCAAAAACAAGGCATGCGATCGCCTTGGCGCGTGCCAAAGTAAGACCCTGTTCGGCATACAGCTTTGAAACCTCTAGATCATCAGCCTGATGCGCTGAGAATGCAGCACGTATCGCCCCTATGATAATTGCATCAAGTTTCCCGCTGCCATCTTCAAGCCCAAGTAGAATAGCCAGAGTATCGCTGGTCTCAGCTGTTCCGTTGTCGATACCGCTACGCTTAACGATTATTTGCATTCCTGCACGCAACGCCACCCAGCCAGCAATGTTGGTAGTAAGTGTATGGGCGTGCTGTAGGTCAGTGGGTTCGAGTTGGGCGTTCGCGCTACCGCCAGAGGAGATGGTTATGAGTAGAGAAATAGAGTAGGCAATAAATATCGTGCGCAATGTCCAAATATTGCAAGTAAATCTTAACCTGTTGGCTGTGTGAGGAGAATGCATCATTGGCGCCACCCTATACCACGAGGTGGCACCCGGATAAAACGACCATCTTTACACGCTAATTTGGTTCTCGTCTGCCACTAGTGTCGTTGCCCGCTATCGAGGCAGTCTTGCGGGCCTCTTCATAGGCTTGTGCCGCGATCAACCAAGCTTCCTCGAAAGTAGCGATTTCACGCATGACCTGCGAACGGATTTGTGCAAATTTCCCCGCTTTTCCTGGATCGCTTTTATAGAGCTCACCATCAGAGAGTTGATTGTCTAATCGCGATAATTGGATTTTCAGTTTATCAATCTTCGATTCGCATCGCGCAACATCACGTTTCAGCGGGGCGACCTTGGTGCGCGCCTCTGCGGCTTTGCGTCGGCGCCCCTCGTTGCTTCTTTGCGTGCCTTTACTCTTTTGTATTTTATTGCCTCCGGCAGCGCTACGGCGCTGCCGTAAGAGCAGAGTACGATAGTCATCAAGGTCACCGTCAAACGGCGCGACTGTACCATTGGCCACAAGCCACAACCGATCAGCTATAATTTCAATCAAATGTCGGTCATGGCTGATGAGGATTACCGCGCCGTTATATTCTCCGAGCGCAAGCGCAAGAGCCTCACGGGCATCAATGTCAAGGTGATTAGTAGGCTCATCAAGAATGAGCAGATGGGGCTTTGAAAATGTGGTTGTCGCAAGCAAAAGGCGTGAGCGTTCACCACCAGATAGTGAGGTGACTTTGGTGTCAGCCAAATCTGCTGAGAAACCTGAAAATCCAAGCCGTGCCCGCACCGCGCTCTCTGTCGCATCTGGCATCAAGGAACGCATGTGGTGATAAGGCGTTTGAGCACCTTGGAGCTCATCAAGTTGATGTTGGGCAAAATAACCGCTTTTGGCCCGACGGTCGATCTTTATAGTGCCACTAAGCGGCTGAAGCTTTCCAGAGAGTAATTTGGCAAATGTGCTTTTACCCTCACCGTTTGCACCAATAAGACCAATACGATCATCGGGATCAAGGCGTAGATTAATCCGTTCCAATACCACAGGTGCATTGCCGTACCCGGCCGAGACGTTGCTAAACTGGACTAAAGGAGCAGGTAGCGATTTTTCCGGATCTTCTAAGCGGAAGGGCAAAAAACGTTCGGCAACGACATCGATGATGGGTTCCATGCGGGAGAGAGCTTTCAGACGGCTTTGAGCCTGTCGCGCTTTTGTCGCCTTTGCGCGAAAGCGTTCGACAAAAACTTCCATATGGCGCCGCGCCGTTTCCTGGCGTTTCTTTAGTTTGAGTTGCAGTGCCTGACGCTCGCGTCGTTGGCGTTCAAACTGGTCGTATCCACCTGAATAGGCATTGAGCTTCTTTGACTCCAGATGAATGATTTCCTGAACTGCATTGGTCAATAGATCGCGATCATGACTGACAATAATCACGGTATGGCGATAACATCGCAAATAGGCTTCCAACCACAACGCACCCTCAAGATCGAGATAGTTAGTCGGTTCGTCCAGCAAAAGAAGATCAGGCTCGCGAAACAGCAAAGCAGCTAGAGCAACCCGCATGCGCCAGCCGCCTGAAAAACTAGATAATGGTTGGCTCTGCGTGGCTTCGTCGAATCCAAGTCCGGCAAGTACGATTGCTGCGCGTGCTGGCGCTTGATGTGCGCGAATATCGGTGAGGCGCAATTGAATTTCCGCAATGCGTTCCGGCACGGTGGCGCACTGAGATTCGTTGAGCAATCTTGCCCGTTCCACATCAGCGCCTAGCACATAGTTGATCAACGTGCGCTCATCTCCGGGTGCTTCCTGTGTGACCCGTCCGATTGTGACATTGCGTGGAAGTTCTATCGATCCCTCATCCAGCTCTAATTCTCCACAGATCAGCGCAAGTAGGGTGGATTTTCCGGTCCCATTACGTCCGACCAAACCGACTTTGTGCCCATCAGCTATAGTGATGCTGGTTTTCTCAAACAAGTATCGTCCCTCAATCTGATAGCTTAAATTACTAATTTGAAGCATCAGCGGCCTGGTATGTAGCAGCAGTTATTATTTTAAAAATAGACCTATTGGTCGTATGTAATATTTTAGAGTTCGTTGAATTTCTCATTGGCTATTGGATGGTCCATCACTGCGAAAAATACAACTTCGGATATTGCTTTGCATAAAAGGTATTAGTTACTTTTTCTGTTTTCTGCTCAAAGTCGGAGTCCGTATTCCCGGCTAATGGTTGAAAAAATCAGATGGCTAGCTCCCGCTAATTAAGTGCATATGTTCAGTTCTAATAGGTTGGGGGGGCAGCGAGTATATGTTTAGAATTATCCGGATATTCTCATATGGGTGCTTGATGAGATGAGTGCACGCAGCTATAAGCCGGGCCGCCGGTGCTGCGTGCGCTGGGTCAACCTCAAATATGGAAATATGAACGATGGCATCTGAACGAACGCTCTCAATTATCAAGCCCGACGCAACCCGCCGCAACGTCACTGGTAAAATCATCGACAGGTTTGAAACTTCTGGTCTGCGCATCGTTGCGCAAAAGCGTATTCAACTGACCACGGAGCGGGCACAGAATTTCTATGCCGTTCACCGCGAAAGACCGTTTTTCGATGGTCTGGTTGAATTCATGACTTCCGGTCCAGTGGTGGTGCAGGTGCTCGAGGGCGAGAATGCCGTCCAGGCTAACCGTGATGTAATGGGAGCCACCAATCCAGATGATGCTGCTGATGGCACAATTCGCAAGGATTTTGCCGAAAACATTGAAGCTAATTCGGTGCATGGGTCCGATAGTCAAGAGAATGCAAATATTGAAATCGCGTTCTTCTTCAATGCTGATGAAATTATCAGTTGATGTAGGCCTTTAAGGCTTAGCTAATATCAAGCGAGGGCGAAAACAGGGGCGCTGCAGCGGGTCCATTGCTGCCAACCACTTTTTCGCCTTCAACCCTAACCTGCCCCGATGCCACTAGCCGCAATGCGTGTGGATAAAGCTGATGCTCTGCTTTCAGCACCCGTGCTGACAGCGTCTCGGCATCATCACTGCTTAGAACTGGTACTGCGGCTTGGGCAACGATTGGGCCTTCATCCATATTCTGGCGAACAAAATGTACCGAGCATCCGGTCACCCGCGCGCCATCTTTGAGGACTCGTTCATGTGTATGCAATCCTCGGTAGGCTGGTAGCAAAGAAGGGTGGATGTTGAGTTGGCGATTGCGCCAATGCTCAACGAATTTAGCCGTCAATAACCGCATAAAACCTGCATTGCAGACGAGTTCAACTCCAGCATTTTCTAACGATGCTGTCATCGCAGTTTCAAAGTCTGGCCGGTTTGTGAAGGTGCGGTGATTAATAACTTTGCTAGCAATTCCGGCTCTTGCAGCAAAAGCTAATCCTGGTGCATTGGGGTTATTGGAGATCACCAGTGAAATTTCTGCTGGAAAATTAATACTATGAGTGGCTGAAATCAATGATCCCAGATTGCTACCGCGACCTGATATCAATACGCCTATGCGCTGGCGTCTACTCAAGCGGCCCACCACAGTTGGCCATTGAAAACGACTGGGTCGCTTCGGCCGCGTTCTTTGATGACACCGATTTCGACTGCGCGCTCACCAGCCTTTTGAAA
>Ga0302127_10001271_pt1 | contig 14847 bp, 8 predicted proteins | sample CB4_SCM_MG_FD_204452 | JGI IMG/M metagenome (GOLD analysis project Ga0302127, IMG submission 204452) | Marine microbial communities from Western Arctic Ocean, Canada - CB4_SCM | ecosystem: Environmental > Aquatic > Marine > Oceanic | place: Canada: Western Arctic Ocean | collected 2017-09-24
TAGCGGACGGTGTCGGCGAACTCGGAGAAGATCAGAACCTTCCGGCCCTTGAACTCCTTGGACTTGAGCATCTGGGTCAGCTTCTTGAGCTTGTCGTCGTTGGCTACGGTGATCCGTTTCGTCTCCTCGAGGAAGCTGATCACGACGTCCAGATCGGAGAAGGTCTCCTCGATCATGTCGTCGACCCGGTAGTCGGGGCGGTTGAGCTTGGCTTCGAGGGCCGCTTCGAGCATCTCGGGCGGGATCACGTCGTCTTCTGCGTCCTCGTTGTCCCAGAGGCCGAGCTGCTTGTCAGCCGCCCAATCGAGGACCTCCTGATGTGTGCGGATCCACGAGTCGATCCGGGCCCGTTCGAGCTCGGTTTCACAGTGCACGTCCAGGAACGCAAGGAGTCTGCGGACCAGGTGGTCACAGGAGGTCTCGAAGGCGAACACTGACGATTCGAAGCGCTTGAGGAACACGGTGCGGATGAGCTGAACCACCTGCTTCTGCCGGCCGGCCGCAAAGTTGTAATCCTCAATGTCAGCTGGATCGCCCTCGTAGTAGTTCAGGGGGAAGTAGACGGCTAGAGAGAACAGCGGGTTCGCTCTATCGAACGCAGCAATGAGCTTCTGGAGCAGCGCCCCGTAGGTCTTGCGGATCGAGTACTTGGCAACCTTCGGGTCTTTCCGTACCGGAAACGCCGATGCCGAGCCGGTCTCCTGGATCTGGCTCTTGCGGGCATAGGAACGGCTTCGCTGCACAACCACGTTTTCAAACAGCGGATCATCGTCTGTCACATAGCGGGCCTCGTCGATGTGCGCACCGATGTCGGCATCCTCACCGACCTTGTCACGCAGCTTCCTGGTCCATTCGTTGACACGGCCAGCCAGGCTGGGAACACCGAGGGTTCCGGCGAAGTGGTCGTCACTCCGGGCGAACAGCTCTAGCTGGTGCTTGAAGTCCACCATACTGTTGTTGATCGGAGTGGCGGTCAGCATGAACAGCTGCTTCGGCCGATCCGGGTCGTCGAGCAGGTCTTGGAGGTGCCAGTAACGGGACCGCATCTCCGGCAGCTCAATGTCGCCCCTGGTGCCCCGGTTCCGGAAGTGGTGGGACTCGTCTATGACGATCGCATCGGCGAGCTTGGCGTTACGGGCCAGGTGCTCCGGCCAGGCGCCTTTCCGGGTCAGATCGGTGTGGTTGAACACCAGAAGGTTGCTGTAACCAGGCAGGTCCGAGGAGCCGCCGACGTGGGACAGGTAACGGTCCAGGTGCGGATTCCAGACCGCCTCCCGGGCGGCCTTTGGGGCAAACAGCAGCACACGCTTGTTCTCGTGGAGGATCAGCCGTTCGATGAGCATGAGTCCAACGAAGGTCTTGCCGAGCCCCACCCCGTCGCAGAGCATGGCCCCGCCGTGCTGACGGGCGATCTTGTTGAGCGCCCAGTACCCCTCCTTCTGGTAGAGGTCAAGCTCTCCGAACATCTTTGACTGGGTCTGCTCCCAATCTTCGGCGGATAGGTCTCGGCCGTGGAACAACTCGTGCAGGGCCCGGGAGTAGACGTCAAAGGGCGTGAACTCCTCGGTGTGGCGACGGACCACCTTGAGGAGATCCTCGGTGACCTCTTCGGCGTCGTTCCAGTGGTCTTCGAACCAGACCTGTAGATCGTGCACATCGCCACGGCTCGTGGCCTGGATGTTCAACTCGACATTTTCACCCAGACCCGGACGGGTGAAGTTGCTGGACCCGACCAGGGCCAGTGAGCCGATGACGTCGGATTTGGCGTGGGTGATGTAGGTCTTGGCGTGAAACTTGGCCTTGTTGTAGACACGGCACTCGATCTTGCCTGAGACGAGAGCCTTGACGACCGCCTCGACACCTTTGAGGAAAGGGTTGGCGTTCTTGTCGGCCTCCAGGCTGGCGTCGAGGTGATCCTCGGCGCGAGCCCGAACGGCGTCCAACAGGGCCTTGTTGGTCCGGTAGGTGACCTCGCCACCCATCAGGATCCGAATCTTGTCGAGTTTCTGCCACTGCCCGTCCAGTTCCAGGAGAGCACCGATCTCAAAGAATCCCGTAGCGATGTCGAAGCTGCTGGCCAGATCACACCATTCGTTCAGATAGTGAGAGCCGGTGCGCAGTTCTTCGCTGTTGTCGACGATGTAGAGGTTGCCGGGGGGGGCCATCAAAGAATCCTTTCATGGATGGGATCTGGGTTCAGATTTCTGATTGCGGACTATTTCGTCCTGTACCCCTTAGACACCGACGGATCGCCGTATCCGACCGATTCTCCGTACCTGGGGGGGGACTACTTGTCCCTGCACCGGTAAGACACCGGCGGGCCGCCAAATCCGATCGAAACTCAGATGAGGGGCAGGACTGCTGGCAGGTCGGTCTTCCGACGGGTCATGCCCGTGGTCCCACAATCTGATCTCTGAGCCAGTCGACACCGTGAGCTGGTCGGGCGGTGTGAAGCATCGCGTGGCAGTTAGGGCAAACCGGTCTCAGGTCCCGGATGCCATCGGTCTCCGTTGTTCCATCTACGAGGGAAAGATCGACGAGATGATGAACGTGAATGAAGCCTTCTCCAATATCTCCGTAGAAGTCTCCGAAACTGAAATCACAAACAACACAGGTCCTGCCGTAGTGCTCGATGCATTCGGCTCGGGCTGGCCCGCTTCTCTCGTAGGCATTGACCGAAATATGTTTCACGGCCCCTTCTGGATGGCTGGTGGTGGTTTCGATTTCATCAGCGAGGGTCTGCCTGGTCCTACGCAACAACTGCTCCAGCGCACTCCAATGATCGGGCTCCACCCGAAAGTTCGTTGCGTTCGGGAACTTGATGACTGCGAGCTCCCTGAGCAGGGGGTGAGCCAGAAGTTCTGTCTTGAGCACCGGGGGATCAAGCAGGTCGTCAAATCGGAACCTGATGGCCGACTCTGTTCGGGCGTTCGGGTTGACCTGATCCCCGGGTGACCGCTTGAACAGGTCTCCGACGAGCGTGGCTACAGCGTAAATGCCTGCATCGTTGCCGGCCTTCCAGAGAACCATGCGGTCTCCTCCAGCGACCTCGGACTTGTACTGGTTGACCGACCAGTCGTTGAGATCACCTAGCCTCTTGTCGCGTAGGAAGTCATCCCCGCCCCAGATCTTTGGGTTCCACTGGAAGATCCACGTCCTACGGACCGGTGGAGCCAGTAACCACTCTCGACCAGCTTCAGGATTCGTCAACAAGTGGTTGGCGGCGATTGTCATCCTGATCTGCTTGTGATTGTTGCCACCCGAGGGCTGCACCCCGGACCTTCGACCGATGGTCCTCTGAGCGGAGGTGATCCGTCTCCGCAGTTGAGCGAGATCACCTGATTTCTCCGGGACGAGAGGGAACTCGAGGTCGAGTCGGCGCTCAGATGCAGGGAGAGCTCTGGTGACAGTGGAATCAACTTCGATGTTGAGAATCGTGGCGTCAGCAGCAGCGAGCCGGCGGAGAATCTCCTCGAGCGCCTCGAAGTAGTCAGGGTTTCGTCGGTTCGCCGAGTTGCGTCCTCCGGATCGTGAGCGAAGGACGACGTCAAATCCGGGTACATCACGGTCCAGAGGTTCTACAACGAACTCGGCGTCCAACTCCTGGCCAACCCTGTTCACCAGTTTCATCTACGCCTCCGATGCGGCCCCTCTGTTCATTGCCTGCCGAGATTACGGGCTAACCGGCAGCGCTGCCAGAAGAGATCACTCGAGGATCACCCCGACAGCTGCCGGGAGCATCTCCTACCATCCCGGTGTGGGATCCAGTCACGGCGATCAGGTGAGACCAGCGCCCAGCAGCGAACGGGTGTCGGCCCAGATGAAACGGATGCCCCGAAAAGACTCGAAGGCGGAGCTTCGCCTAAGACGAAAGCTCCACAAACTCGGTCTCAGATACCGGGTGCACCTCAAGGGGCTACCCGGAACTCCTGACGTCGCCTTCACAAGGGCGAAGATCGCTGTGTTTGTTGATGGCTGTTTCTGGCACCGGTGCCCAGAGCACGGGGTGATCCCGAAGGCGAACCGGCAGTGGTGGACCAACAAGCTTGAAACGAATGTCCGACGTGACGCACGCAAGGACTCCGAGTTACGTGAACTCGGCTGGTTACCGGTCCACGTCTGGGAGCATCAGGACTGTGAAGTCGCGGCCCGGCAACTGAAAGATCTCTGGAGGAGCCGTGTTGAGCAATGACAGTCCGTCATGTGCCTGCGTGTGACATCTTGGAGAAGTGGAGACGTACCCCGATGTGACCGTGACCCCCTCAGCTAGGAGGCTCACCTCTTCCCTGCGGGCACTCGGACATGACGCCCCCACCGCAATAGCCGACCTCGTCGACAACTCGATCAGCGCCGGCGCCCAGACCATCAGTGTGCTCATTGGATCCGGCCCCGAGGGGAGACCGGCCATCAGGGTCGTCGATGACGGTTGCGGGATGACCCGCGCCCAGCTCGTCGAGGCCATGCGTTTCGGGACACGTCGAACCTACGGTCCCGGCCAACTCGGACGGTTCGGTCTCGGACTCAAGACCGCTTCGATCTCGATGGGACGCAGGGTCACAGTCACCACTCGGCATGCACCCGTCTACCGGAGGTTCCACAGCCTCACACTGGATCTCGATGTCATTGCTGCGGCCGACGACTGGCGCTTGTCGGAGGGGAGAGGTAGCTCAGCCTTCCAGGATTCGGTCGGATTCCTGCATGGCTCATCCGGAACTGTGGTCACAATCGAAGACCTGGACCGTCTTCTCCCCAACCCGCACAGCACGGACGGCTTCACCAGACGGCGGCTGCACACGCTTGCCAAGCATGTGGCGGAGTACCTCTCGATGGTCTTCCACCGGTTTCTTGAAGATGGCAACGCTGATTTCGGGTCAGGTCTGCCGCTTGCGATTCACGTAAACGGAGAGAACCTCCTGCCGTGGAATCCGTTCGCCCCTGAACTGAGCCGGCACCTTCCTCCGAGACGCTTCGACCTCCCGTCCCTTGGAGGGTCACCCGAGGTCGTGTACACCCCTTATGTTCTGCCGAGCTTCGACCAGTTCGATAACCCGGACCGTTTCGCCGAACTGGCGGGTCCGAAGCGCTGGAACAGGCAGCAGGGCCTGTACATCTACCGGGCCGGGAGGATGATCCAAGCCGGTGGATGGTCGGGGCTCCGGGGGCTTGACGAACACACGAAACTTGCCAGAGCAAGTCTCGATATTCCGACATGTGGGGACGATGTCTTCCAGATCGATGTCGCAAAGATGCGGGTCCAGCTCCCCGAAGGGATTCGGACCCTGCTAAAGGACGAGGTCGATGATCTGGCCCGACAGGCGAACAAGGCATACCGCTCAACTCGCCGGTTGGCGGACTCGGGGTCGCCGGCTACTCGCCCCTCGCCGGGGGGAGATTCCTATCCGGAGGTCGTGCATCGGCTCCTTGTGTCTGCCGTAGCAGCCGGTGTTTACGAGGAGTTCTGTGCACTGTTCGACCGTCTACGCGAACACGATCCGGAACTATTCGAGCTGATGGGTTGGGTGCCCCTCAAGCATGAGGATGCTGCCTGACCGCGTCGGCGATCCAGGGCAGCACTGCCCAGGACGACTCCTCGGAGTCGTCCTGGAGTGGGAGTGAGTTGTTCGGCTGCTGGCTCCTGCAGCTAGGGCCTTGCCGTGCGGAGTCCGATGGCCCACCGCCGAGCGGACAGAGGTCACACCTGCAGCGTTCTTTTTGGGCGGGGCAGTACATACGGCTGATCGCCAGGAGAGCTGCATAGGCGAGAGTCGCCCGGGGGCCTCGTTTCGGGTCGGAATGGTCCCGGTTGTCATCACCGATCATTCTTGCCACACGGATTCGCGCATCGGAAACCTGTCCGGACTCCACTCCGAAATAGCGATTTACCACCCGCCGGGTGTCGGGGTCCGACACCACCTCGTCACTATCTTTATCGGGCACTAGACGGAACACCTGGCTGACCGTCGCAGCGGAGACGCCATTGACCCCGAGATCTCTGAGAACCGCAGGATATTCGAGGGCTCGGTCGTCCGTGGCGAGCGTTTTGGCTGCCTCGTGGAGCGGTTTCCAGGTCTCGAGCGGCACACTCGGGAGGGCGGCCAGGGCCTCCGGGCTGGCAAAGAAACCGCCCATATCTCTCTGCCATGCTGTCCGGCCGGGGTGCTGATCCTTATGGAGTATCGAGCCCACAAGAAGTCGCCACCGGACCAGTCGCTTCTCCAGAGGTTCCGCCGCAGGATCGTCATCTGGCCGGGAAGCAACTGTTTGTCGAATCCACTCCGCCAGGTGTCCCGCTATGGCCTCTGTGGGAGCAGGCCCCGGTCTTCTGTCGGTGATTGCGTCTCTGAGAGCTCGGCCGAGGTGTTCGGCGAGAAGCGGCGGTACAGCATTGCCGATCTGTCTGAGCTGGGTGGTCGGTGGTCCAGCGAACCTGAACCAGTCCGGGAAGGTTTGGACTCTGGCGGCTTCACGGATGGTGAGGGTCCGGTCCTCACTCGGATGGATGTACCAGTATCCGTCCTTCGCCATGTGTGCTGTGATGGTCCGACAAAATGAGTCGGGATCAAGCCGGTGGTACTTGTCGGTGAAGGCGTCGTCCCGGTAGTCGCGTAGCTCATCGGCGATGTCGCCGTATTTGTCTCCGACTTCGAATGTCTCAAATATCTTCTTGTCCCGGCTGTTGACCTCTCGGGTGATGTGATCGAGCACCAGATCAGACCGGTCCGGGGATGATCGGGCGCTGAGGGCGAAATCGTTCAGGCCGTCATCGGTTGTATCGGGATAGGCCCAGCCTGCGACATGCTCAGCGTTCCAGCCGGTCTCGAGAGGCTTCTCCGGGTCACAGAGGTCACCGATAGCAGCCTCAAGGTGTACGCGCTTGCCGACCGGTTCCGGCCAGTCGAAGCGCCCACGGTTCCTGACTGCAGCGAGAAAGAACCGGGGCCGGTGCTGGGGTACCCCGTAGTCACTGGCCCGGAGAATGCGGGTCTCGACGTTGTAGTCCTCGCCTTCCAGCGTCTCGACCATGTTGCGGAGGATCCGCATCTCGTCCATGGTGGCTATCTGCGGGACGTTCTCCAAGAGCACCCCGCGGAGACGCTTGGCATTGGTGGCCACCTCGATGAATGACCTCCAGAGTTCACGTCGCTGATCGAGGGGTTCACGCTTTCCCTGACGGACCAGCTCACGGATCTTCGCCTGACCGGCCCTGGAGAACGGCTGGCAGGGTGGACCCCCGACAAGAAGGTCGATCCCGGCTGAGTCGATGAGATCCACGACCTTGTCGATGACGGTGCGGTCGGCGAGGTCCCAGTCAGCAGTGAGGCCTCCGAACCACGCCCGGTGGGTGTCGACGGCGGCGCTGTCATGGTCGACGGCGAGGATCGTCCGTATTCCTGATTCCATGAGCCCCAGGCTCAGTCCGCCGGCACCGCAGAAGAGATCACAGGCGAGAAGTGCTTCGTCGTCTTCGTCGCGGATTGTTGCTGCAAGTTCAATGAGTTCCTGCCTGAGCGAATCGAAGTTGTCAATTGAGAACGCAGCGGGGTCGTCCTCGGCTCCGGCCTCTCGGGCTGCTCGCGGTATGACCTGGGGGTGCCAATCGAGTTCGTGTCCCAGCCGGAGGGTCTGACCGCGGGTGAAGCTCTCAGGCTTTCGTCTATGGCGCCCCTTGGCGGTGACATTCTCGATCTGTCTCTCGGTCATCCCGGCGGCCGGTCCTCAGACACTTCAGATCACGTCACGTAGGTTGCGCCACCGAGAGGACCTGGTGTCATGCATGTCGGTCACCGTTCTGGTCGTCCGCTCAGCTCAGGTATAGGAATATTGGAGAGTTTGAGTCAGGAAAGCTAGGAGTCCCTAGCAGTCGAGCCTGGAGCGGATCCCCATGATCCTTGATTGACATACTTTCGTAATTCCTCATCGCGCTTGTCTCTGGGAATGCTTCTCTTGGCACTGTCCAACGAAAGCCAATCGTCGATAGTTCCTTTGCGTTCTGCCGCATAAGGATCTTCGCCATCTTCAAGTTCACGCAGGACCCCCACTAGCTGATCAGCGCTGTGTTGACGACCGTTCCATTGTCCGGGCGTGTAGCCAAGCCGTTCTATCAATTTGGCTCGCCACTGGCTGCTTGCAGGGCCATAGCCCAATGACTCACTTATGGCGTCCTTATCTAAATCACTCATTGATTGAAACCAGCTTTCCCTTTGATCGAATCTTGGCCCCCTTCAGGAAGGTTCTCTGTGACCCGGGCGCCCATTCCGTCGGCTTCATCGGAACCGGTCGAACTCATCGGGAAGAAGACTGATGATTGCATCTGCATCCATGTCTTCGCGGTCATAGGTGAGGTCGAACTGCTTGAGCACCTTCACCAGCCGCCGTGCACTCCCGTTGCCATTACCGGCCGCCCCCCTTTTCACTTTTCCGGTCCTTGGGTCCATGTACAACTTTGTGATGGCCGCCACGGTGGATGTTCTCCTGATGAGGGTCGGATTTGCTCCGAACTGCTCCGCGAGCTCTCCCGGAGAGGTCACCGGGGTGTAGAGAAGTGCCCTTGCCCTATCCGGCTGCTCCCGGTGTGCGCTGTAGAGACTCCATGGCCCCGCCAGCCAGTGCCTGTAGAAGCGCCGGTGATCACTGGAGTTCAGGACCAGACGTGGGACGGGCTCTCCCCTGAGCATTGCCGTCCTGTCCGGGATCAGGACGTCGAGCCAGACGGCAGCGAGCCAGGTCCAGAGGCCGACATCATGTCTGACCTCGTGATCGGTCGTTCCCAGTTGTCCGACGATGGCGTCCAGGTGTCTGCCGGCGTCCTCTCGGTCTCTGAAGTCTCTTACCTCAAAGACAATGGCGTCTCCTGCCGGCTCGGTCAGATCTTCGCTCTCGAGCAGAGGCAGGTGGTTCTCAAGTCGGCCCGCCGTCATACCTCTGAGGCACTGCTCGAACGCTTCCAAACCTTTACGGTTGAAACGGCGCAGAGTTCTTGTGGTCATCAGCCCTCCTCCTCCAACTCAAGCTTCTTCAAGAGTTCGTGGCGCACGGCGAACGACGCTGTGACAGCGTCGAGCCACCGTTCCCTCTCGATCTCGTCGTCTTCATCGGGTGCATCGGCCGGGTCGTGTCCGAGTTCATGTAGGAACCTGGTCCACGGGGCGTCCTCGTCGGGTTCACGCTTCTGGTCCAGTTCCCACTGGGCGATAGCCCGGATCAGCTCCGGGTAGACCAGAGCGATGAATATCTCCTGTCGAGCGAAGGCGTTCCAGTCGCCGACACCCCTGTTGATCTCCACGATCGGATCAGCTGACAGATCAAGGCGCCACAACCGTTGGCCGAGTTCGTCGGATGCATGGAACGGGAGCAACGGGATCCGGTCTCGCTTATCTTGGTCGGGCAGTACCGGAGGGATGCCCATGGCTGAACCTAGAAGGAGTCCATCGGGTGAGATGACCCGCACATCCAGTTTTAGAGCTCCGGCGGCGGTGTGATCGAACTCGAATAGGTGTTCGCGCTGGATCCCCACCTGGTCCGCGACGGTTCCCAGTCCGAAGCGCATGAAGGTCTGCCCGATCCTCGCCTCGATAATGATCTGAGCGGCATCTGGGAACTCATACCCGCCGTCGCCGGTGTGGTCGAGTTTGGCGGTCAGCTCCAGCCTTCCGTCTTCTGAATAGATCTCAGCTCTGACATCCTTTCGGAGGATCTTCTTGCGTCCGGTGAAGTTGAGTCGTGCCATCAGTTGTCCTCCGAGAGCGAGGCCTCTACGAAGAGGTCACGTTTGGGGTCGAATCCCTGGACCTTCACCTTCAGGCCCTCGTTCCCTGTTGATCTGGCTTGGATCCTGTTGTCAAACTTTTCGACCAGATCCCCACCTTCGATTTCCACCGTCATGTAATCGAGTCGGAAGTCCGCTGGCGACCAGTTTTTGATTGGATTTCCGCCAGGTATTGCGTAGGCGACGTCGATGGTGAGTACCGCCCCTTCGGGGACCTCTCTCGCGGCCGTGACTGAGAACCCGCCGCCCTCCAGCGGTTCGATCCGGTAGAGCCTCGGCTTCTTCGGAGGTGGCGGAGGTGGCGGAGGAACAACTTTTCCGGGCTCCTCTGGCGGTTCAGGCGGCGGCGTGACAGGTGGCGGGGTAACGGGACCATCCGTTTCATCCGGAATATGGAAATAGTCGGTTGCGAGGTCTCGATCCTCGTCCTCCTCGGCGCTGCGCGCCCGTCGGAGGATCTGATGAGGGGCCCCCTTGACGAAGGCGATCCAGTTCTGCCCGTAGACGTACCTGCCGGCGAATCTCGTGGTGGTGGCCGACCAGTCGACATGTGACACACCTTCGGCAGCTCCCAGGAACGCCGCGAGTTCCGGGTCGTTGATGATCACGAGAGAGCGAAGTCCTGAGACGCTCTCACTCTTGACCTCGGAGATCCTGAGTCCCTGACGGTAGAAATGGGGCTTGGTTCTTTTCGTCTCCGACGGTCCGAAGAAGACGTCGAGGTACGACCACCGGGGGACGGCGTCCGCATGGAGAGTGATGGGAATCGGTACCCGAATCGCCAGGTTTTCACCGGAAGTGAGCGCATCTCGGATTGTCTTGGCCTGCTCCTCGGTCATGAGCTCATCGGTTTGCCAGCTCGGCATCATCCCAAGGGGATGTTCACCGAGTTCTGTGCGGTCCTCGGAGCTGAGGCCGGCGCCCCAGAGCGCCAGACTCAGTTCGTCAATGAGCTCCTGTCGCTCAGGGCTAGCTTCCAGGCTCTCCAGAACAGCACGGATGCTGTCGCTGTCCAGCGTCGTCTCATTCCCTGTCTCGTCGACGACAGTGACCGCAAGTTCGCCCGAGCCGATCAGGATCCCGTAGTTTCGGGCAACCGACCTGATCAGCTCGTCGTAGGTCAGTTCGGCGGGCACGTAGGGAACCACCACGGAGAGTCCGGGTTCATCCCTTCGCTGGAGATTGAAGGCGGCCCTGATCCTTTCCGGCATGTCGGAATCGGCGCCGAACGGGAGAATCGCTTCCTCGCCCGCATAGTCTCCGCCGGTCAGGGGCCGGACCTCAGCCAGGTATCCGTCAGGCGTGTAGATGTCGCTGGGACGGTGAGGATTCTCGATTCTGTGGTTCTTTAGAACTGCCATTCCGATCGCCAGGGGTCCGTTGCCGCCGACGGGCCCGTTCCCCCCACGTGCCGTGAGGACAAACATGGTGTTGATCATGCTTGCGTCCAGGTACGTGTACTTTCCGACACCCCAGCTACCTCGGGTGGCTCCCGATTTGCTCGACTTACCTTCTGCTCTGACAAAGAAGTAGAACTCGTTCTCCTTGTCGCCGGCATTACCCATGACGTCTTCCGGGTCGCCTCGTAGGCCTGTCGTTCCGAAGTCCTCCACGGTCACATAACGAAAGTTGTTCTCTGCGCTGAGGAGGCCGGCTTCTTCGTCCGAGGCGCCGACGTGCTCCCAGAGCCCGCTGAACAGGTCTTCAGTTTCGGCTCTGCTGCCATGTCCTACGGCAAACCTGACAACTACCGGGCCTGACCCGGAGTTGGCATCAATCGAGTTCTGGATCGACTCCCGCACGATCGAATCTGCGATGGTCTTGATGGAGTCTGTGGTGAAGAACTCACCCAGTACCGGGTCGCGGTCCTTGTGCATCAATCCCCTTGGGGTAAAGAACCAAGTTGTCATGACCACACTCCCGCTTTGTTGTGCTGATTCCAGAGTAGGGCAGGACTTGAGGGCCTGCTCGTTGTGAATGTTTTGCTGCCGTTGAGAGTGGGGGTGATCTGGAACATTTCTGCCTCGGTCCTTAATTTCGTCTGTTTTCTGATGGTCGTATCGCTTGTTCTTCTGGCCCCGTCCGGACTGTTCCAGGTATTACGTAGACACCCCCGGGCCGTGTGATCCGACCGAAACCTGGTCTGGAGGGCACCGGGAAGCACCGGGCGCTGGTCTGCCGGTCGGCTGAAGAACCACGGCCTTCGAAAGCGCCTCTGCATCTCTGAGGTCAGACCTTCGCTGGGGAGAGCTCAGAGGGGTCCAACGGTCGTTCCTCGACGTAGCGGAGCTTTTCCCTCATCTTTCCGGTTCGCTTCTCGGTCTTCTCGATCGTGCCTACCGCTGTGCCCAGCTGCTTTTTCAGTGACGCCAGTTCCGTTGTGAAAGAGTCGAACTCGTCCTTCATCGCCGAGAGGACGTCCCAGAGCTCACTGGTCCGCGCCTCAATTGCCAGGGTCTGGAATCCCATCCGCCAGGCATGAAGCAGAGCGGAGATGGTGGTCGGACCGGCGAGAACAATGCGGAGACCACGCAGTTCGTCTTCGATCTTGGTGCTTCGGAGCGCCTCGGCGTACAGGCCCTCGCTGGGGAGGAACAGCACGCCGAAATCGGTGGTGTGGGGTGGAGAGATGTACTTGGCCCGGATGTCCTTGGCCGCCTTGATGATCGCTGTCTGCAGACCCTTGACCGCTCTATCAATACCGTCGGTGTCGCCGGCGTCCATTGCCTCCTGGAGCCGGAGATAGTCCTCGAGCGGAAACTTCGAATCGATAGGAAGCCAGACCGGTTTCTGTCCACCCCGCCCCGGCAGTATCACGGCGTACTCGACCCGCTTGTTGGAACCGGGCACGGTCTCTACATTCTTCTCGTACTGGTTCTCTGTCAGCATGTCCTGGAGGATCAGCTCCAACTGGACTTCACCCCACCCGCCGCGGATCTTCACGTTTGTGAGCCCCATCCGGAGAGCGTCGACTGCCTTGGCGATCCCTTGGATCTCGCTCAACCGGTCCATCAGGTCTTTGAGATGGCCGCCACTGGGGTCCAGTCCGGCGCGGTCGGTTATTGCGCTGAGTTCACGCCGGATCACACCGCGTACGGCCAGGCCGATGGCGACTATTCCGGTCACGGTGATGAGGATGATCAGGGTTGTGGGGCTCATTGAAAACCTTTGTTCTTCCTGGAGGGTTATTGGGTTGTCCGGTAGGTGGGTGTCGTGGTCGGGTGGGGGAATGGAGTCAAAGTCACAGGTACCCGGGGTACATGTTCTGCGGGTCTGTTGCCGTTGACGGCTTTCCCTGTCCTGCGTGAAGCTCGGTGCTTTCTCGTACGAGTCGTGTTTGCAGCTGGCCTGACAGCAGTCGCTGCAATGGAGCGACTGCTGTCAGGGCACCGAGAGCAGGCAGAGGTCGTCCTTCCCGGACCTGTCTCCTGATTTCGCGGGCCAGACGGCAAAGCTCGTCACACATCTCTGCCACTGCCTGGTCGTGGTAGAAGATCTCGTGGATGGCTCGTAGATCCGGGCCTGTTTCGGCAGTGTCTGTCATCAGGTTGTGGTGCTCCATCTGCTCAGAGTTTCTTTTCAAGTTGGGGGGTAACTGGACTGTCGGCGACCCGGTTTTGGGCCTGTAGACGGACAGGGGTCGTCGCTGTTGGCGTCCTCGACGGGTTCGCCTGTCGGTCAGGTGGTGGGCAGCACCTCGATGCCGAGATTCACGGTCACGGTGATGTGCTTGATCGGTATCTCAGTGTTCAACATTTCGAACACCCGGTAGTCGAGAGACTCGACTGGCTCCTCTTCCGGCTCCGGCCGGGACCCAAAGGGGGAAGAAAGCCCGGAGAATGAAAACTCGTTACGAAGGCTGAGAAGGGCTGTTGATGGGAGATTCCAGAGGTCGCTCTTATGGGTCTTTGGGGCTAGTTCGCCGTAGTCGACGGACACGACGTTGCCGAGAGAAAAGCCGCCGCCGCGGGCCGTGGCTTCGGCGTTCTGCCTGGCGGCGGTCGCTGCCTCCCCGAAGAGGTCGGGGTCGGGTCCGGTGAACTGATCGAAGGTGAATTCGGGGTTGGAAACCCGAAATCCGGCCTCGATGAGTGCCACGAACAGGCCCGCAAAGGTGGTGAAGTCCAGATGGATTGTGGCGGTAGCTGATACGACCGTCCGGTCCACCTCGCGGCGACCTTCTCCGATGGTCTCGGAGGTTTCACGCAAAGGTGAGAGCGTGTGGTCCGTCTCGGGGTCCAGGCACTCGGTGAATGCCTTCAGCTGCTCCTGGAAGTTGGCCATAGCGGTACGTCGGTCTTCGCCCTCAGCGCTGATTTCCACCGTGTGCGTCACGCCGGTCGGCTCGGACTTGCGCACCGCTGTGCCCGTGGTGTGGATCGTCGGGGGCTTCTCCTTTGGGGGGCACTGGTCCTCGGGTGAGCAGCATGTGTCGGTCTTGCACTTCTGAGTGGTTGGCATCTTTATCTCCTGACGGTGCCTTGAGTTGATCTCTGGTATTTGTGGAGGAATGTGACAGCTGCGCGCGAACGCTTCCGTCCCGATAGTTCCTCTGGGGGTGAGACACCGGCTGGGGGCCGGATCCGACCGAAACCCCGTCCGATGTTCATGCGAAGCACTCGACGGAGTCCGGTGCCGTCTGGTGGTCGTGGTCGGCGAACGCACGGAGCGTCTCCAGGTGAAGATCAACCAGGCCTTCCATATCCAATGCGGTCAGGTACCCGCCGGCGAGCACGAACACCACCGGGACCCTCTGCTCGGTGCACCACTGGGCGACACGACGCTCACGCTCGGCCAGACAGGCCCTGGTGATGGTCGGATAAGGGTCCATCCCGGCGTTGTAGATCAGAAGTTCTGTGTCCGACGGGACCCGAGAGAGCAACCGGTCGACCTCGGCCAGATATTCGGTCTCGTCGGGGTTGATCAGGATGGAGAGTTCGTTGTCCCCGACGGGCTCGTAACAGTCGAACGAGTTGACGCTGAGGTCAAGGTGGAGGATCCGCTCTTCGTCGTCGAGCAGCTGGTGTGTGCCACCACCACAGTGGGCGTCTGTGTCCAGGATGGTGACGTGTCCCGCAACT
>Ga0302127_10001272_pt1 | contig 14843 bp, 15 predicted proteins | sample CB4_SCM_MG_FD_204452 | JGI IMG/M metagenome (GOLD analysis project Ga0302127, IMG submission 204452) | Marine microbial communities from Western Arctic Ocean, Canada - CB4_SCM | ecosystem: Environmental > Aquatic > Marine > Oceanic | place: Canada: Western Arctic Ocean | collected 2017-09-24
ATATTAGGATCGCTATTATTAGTATAAGTATCAGAAATTTGAATATTAATGGTCCGTACATAGATAATCGGTCATCTTGATAAATTCATGAATAGCTGCAAATTATAAAAAGTAATATACACATGTTAGCAATCAAAAAATTGTCGTTTCGTCCGCCTCTTTTCCCCTCGATGGCTGCTGGAGTGGTAATGCTAATATTTGTGTTTCTTGGTTATTGGCAATTAGATCGGGCTAGCTATAAAGAGGCCGAATATGAATCATACCAGCTAAACGCATCACTAGATCCAGTCGTTCTAAATGAAAATGAAGGAACGAGCCTGGATGTTTTAAAAAACCAATGGCGCAAGGCAGAAATTTCAGGTTCATATGCTGTAAATATTATCTATCTTTTGGGCAACCAGGTTGTAAATGGTAAGGCAGGTTATTATGTGTATTCTCTATTTAAATTGGCAAATACTGAAAAATGGATTCTGGTGAATCGTGGCTGGATTGAGGGCAGCCCATACAGAGATCAATTGCCGGAAATTTTTTCCCCAGCAGGTACGTTAAAATTGTTGGGAGATATTTATTCTCCTAAGCAGACGGGACCGCTAAGAGATGTCTACGAAGAAAGTTTTGAGAACGGGATTAGACGGGTTCAGATCATAGATTTGGAAACAATACGAAACAGTCTTGGATATAATATTGTTCCATACGTAATTAGACTGGATCAAACGTCTCCTACAGGTTATTTACGAAATTGGCCGGAGCCTGGCTCAGACAAAGAAATGCACTTGGCTTATGCTTTTCAATGGTTTTTGCTAGCGGGCGTTCTGGTAATATTATATTTTTCCATCTATATACATAAACAATAGGCAAATAATGGATAAAGATTCCAATATTAAATCTGGCAACCGTTTCGAGTTTATGTCGTTACTGGTGGTTTTTTCCTCGCCATTTCTTGTCGCATGGTTAATTTACAATTACACCGGAATTGGAAAAAATGGGGAGACTATAAATTATGGCGATTTGATAAAGCCTCCATGGACTATTTCCAATGCCATGTTGCTTGATGCTGTTTCGGGCGATGCCCGTCGGCCACTATACGGCAAATGGAATCTTCTATATTTTTTGGCTGATAAATGCTCCAGTAAGTGTCAAGAAGACATAACAAAGCTACAAGAACTAAGGGTCGCTACGGGTGATAATGCTGATAGGATAGAAATTGTACTATTGGCAACGGATAAAACTATGCCGACGCTCCCAGATAAGTCAATTAACGAGTCATTTTGGATAAATGTTTTAATACTTATGCGCCCAGACATTCAGCCAATAGAAGAAAATGATGGTGAAACAAGAGTGTCTTTATCTTCTATGAAACAAGGAATATATTTGATAGATCCCATAGGCAATATAATGATGAAATATAATTTCGATAGTGATGCGGCAGGTATATTGCGTGATATAAAGCGATTATTGCGCTTTTCCAGAATAGGGTAACTCAGAGCAAGCTGACAAACTTTTTAAAACCTTAGACATAATCACAATATTTTTTTCACCAGGTATACTGAGAAATGACCGAACAGCAATCTAAAGATATCGCAATAACGATCCCCTGGTTAGTAAATTGGAGAGATTATTTAGCGCTATGTAAACCAAAAATAATTGTGCTTATCGTATTTACTGCGGCAGTAGGCATGTTTCTCGCAGCGCCTGGAATGGTTCCGCTTAACGCATTAATTTTTGGAAATGTTGGAATTGCATTAGCAGCATCGTCCGCTGCAGTTGTAAATCATATTGTTGATCAGCGTGTAGACGCTATCATGATGCGCACAAAGCATAGACCATTACAAAAAGGCAATATAACAATGGAGGGCGCTGCGTTGTTCGGCCTGATACTTGGGCTTCTTTCTATGGCGATACTTATACTCTATGTGAATATGCTTACAGCAATACTTACCTTGGGTTCCCTGATTGGTTACGGGTTTATTTATTCTATGTATCTCAAACGAGCAACGCCTCAAAATATCGTAATTGGAGGTGCCTCTGGTGCAGCGCCACCAGTGCTTGGCTGGACTGCCGTGACGGGAACGCTGGATCCAAATTCATTAATACTGTTTCTTATAATATTTGCATGGACGCCGCCCCATTTCTGGGCTTTGGCTATTTATAGGCGGGATGAATATGCAAAGGCTGCGATCCCAATGTTGCCCGTAACGCATGGCGTTAAATTTACCAGGCTTCATATATTGTATTACACAATAGTATTGTTTTTGGTAAGTCTGTTGCCGTTTGTCTTTTTAATGAGTGGCGGGATGTATTTGTTTGGCGCATTTTTCCTGGGCGCAATTTTTCTCTATTACTCAATTAAAATGCAAACAGACCATAGTGACAAATTAGCGATGAAGACATTCTCGTTCTCAATAGTTTATCTTATGGCCTTATTTGCATTTTTACTTGCAGATCACTATTTGACAATGATTATTAGGCAGCTTGTATAAATATTAAATGGCAGTCATTTGCTCGATAGAAGGTATCGCGTCTAATTAAAGCCCCTCTTCGGCGCCGAAGTTTAGCCCTAGTATTATTTTTCTGATTTCTTCTGCTCGTTTAGCCGGGATATCAATTATTAACAGAATCTTTCCCTGATGTAGAGGTCCCTGAAAGGCCGCAAGTTTTGTATTTGGCGTACTGCCACCGATTAAGGGTCCTGATATCCATGCACCAACTACTGCCCCAACGACTGCACAAATAAAAATTACATATGGAGGCGCCTGCATACCAACCGCGACAGGATTAAAATAGATATATAGTCCAGCAAGTAATCCAGTTATAACGCCTGAAAATAATCCGATATAGATACCTCGAAGCAGGCCTGTCTTCTGTGAAGGTGTTGCTTCAGGAAGACTTTTCATTTCTGTGCCTCGCTTACCAAGAAAATGCATACGCTTTTCCTCGATTCGAGAACGAAGAAGTTCCTGTACAGCTTTTTCCGAAGTTTCCACGTCCGGAAATAGAAAATATAGCCTTCGACTCATTGCACACCCCCTTTTTTTGATTAATTTGGAATGTGGTCTAATCTATCGGCCAGGCACAGGTCAGGACTGCGCGTTTATTAGTCTAGAAGCTCTTGATGTATATGTCGATTTTTTTGGATAAAATACGCACTTTAATATAGCTGTTGGATAAACAAACTTCCCTACTTATAATTAGAGAAAATCAGCTCATTATCGCTAGCCTAAGGCTTTTTATGGCGTTTTGCTCAAGCTGTCTGATTCTTTCTGCAGAGACGTTATATGTGCTTGCCAGCTCATGTAAGGTTTGCTTTTCAGGTGCTAACCAGCGTCGGGTAATTATATCACGGCACCGATCATCTAAATTATTCAGCGCCAAGGAAAGCTTTTTCGAATTTAATGTTTCTTTTTGCAGGGACTCATGCTCTTGCTCCGGATTTTGACGTTGATCTTCGATATACATTGCAGGAGCGGAGGCGTCATTCTCATCATCCGTTGAGTAACCATCGAAAGAGGCGTCGTATGATGACATGCGCCTTTCCATTTCAATTACATCTTTCAAACTTACTCCAAGATCTTTTGCAACGGACTCAACCTCGTTTTGATTCAGCCAGCCTAGACGTTTCTTAGACGATCTAAGGTTAAAAAACAATTTTCGTTGGGCCTTGGTAGTAGCAATTTTAACAATCCGCCAATTTCGTAATATATATTCATGCATTTCGGCACGTATCCAGTGAACAGCATAAGATACCAGCCTAACGCCATACTCGGAGTCAAACCGCTTGACTGCCTTCATAAGCCCTATGCTTCCCTCTTGAATCAAATCTGCTTGTTGTAAACCATAGCCAGCATAGCCTTTTGCAACTTTTACAACAAAACGCATGTGTGACAATACCAGCTCTTTTGCTGCATCTAAATCCTGATTAGCTTGAAAACGAGCAAAAAGTTCTTGCTCACGTTCTGCGCTAAGCACAGGAATAGTGTTTACAGTTTGTATATAAGAATCAATTGAACCGCTTGGTACAGATAGTTGTAAATTCATATTAATACCTATTAATTTTAGTTGGCAATATTTTAGCACTCTAGTTGTTAGAGTGCCAAGCCAGAAGGAAGTTCATAATTAAAATATAAAATAATTATATTATTCAATAGGTTACTGGGGCTCCATGTCTTTCAGGTGTCGACCTACAGCTACCCACGAGCCAATTAAGCCTAGCGTTCCCCCTGAAATGAGGAGTATAAGAATCTCACTGAACTTAAGTCCTTGTAAACTAAAGTCACTGTTATATAAGGTAGCCAGCTGATTTATCGGTTCTTGCATTATCAAGGTAGAGATTAATAACAAGAACCACGATATTAAGCTGCCACATAACCCAAATATGAGTCCGGTATATAAAAATGGCCGTTGTATAAATGCATTCGTTGCTCCAAAGAGCTTATTAATTTCTATTTCTGTACGTTTATTGATTATAGAAAGCCTGATGGTATTTCCCACAATAAGTAACACTGCCACAGATAATAACGTGGCTAATACTATCGCTGCACGTTCAAGTATATTTAAGATTACAATAAGTCGTTTTACCCATTGACGATCTAGTTGTGCAGATTCAACCTCAGGGATTGCGCCGAGTTGATTCAAAAGATCTTCGCCTTCTTGCCCAGCAAAAGTATCAATTTTAGGCTGGATTAGTAACATAGATGGCAAAGGGTTTTCTTCCAGCGAGTCCAGTGCTTCAGCAAATCCAGATAAGATCTTATATTCCTCTAAAGCTTGCTCCTTGGTAATTAAAGTAATCGATTCAATTGTATTTAAATTGCTAAGTTCATTTTTCAGAACCATGGCGCGTTCATCACTAGCATTTGACTGCAAATATACAGCAATCTGGATATTGCCTTCCCAGCTTTTAATTACTTCTTCTGCGTTGTCTAGTAACAAATAAAAGCCAGCAGGCAGGGCAAGCGCCACGCCAATAACAGTTGTGGAGAAAATATTTCCAATCGGGTTTTTAAATAAATTTCCAATGCTGGAGATAAAAGCCCTGGCATGCTGTGTCATCCAAATCCGAATAGATCTGCTTATGCCTTGAGGGCCATTGCCTGCTTTTCTTTTAGTATTCATTCATCAGGGTCAACGCCGGTATTTACCGTTAATAGCTTGCCGGTTTTTAGCGTAATGATTGGTTTTTTTAGCTTTCTGATCATTTCAAGATCATGGCTGGCAATTAAAACGGTTACGCCAACCTGATTAAACTGTTCAAATAATTTCATGCTTTCCCATGATAATGCTGGATCAAGGTTTCCGGTCGGTTCATCCGCTAGCAGTAATGCCGGGTGATGCACAACAGCGCGGGCAATGCCCACTCGTTGTTGTGCTCCGCCTGATAGTGAAGGGGGATAAGACTTTTCCACTGTGAGTAGGCCAACTTTATCTAGTGCAGCATGAACACGTTTTCGAGTTTCTTGATATGAATAGCCTGCCACGACCATAGGCAGGGCCACGTTATCGAATACGGTTCTATCGTTTAGTAGCCTATGGTCCTGAAACATGAATCCAATATTTCTCCTGAACAATGGGATTCTATTTCCTTTTACGCGTTCCAGATTTTGACTGTTTACTATAATTTGGCCCCGTGTATGGCGTTCGATAAGTGCAATCAGCCTTAGTAAAGTTGTTTTTCCGGCGCCTGACCGACCCGTTACAAATACCATCGCGCCTTGTTCGACATTCAAGTTCAGTCTTTTTATTGCTTCCTTTCCAGAAGCGTAACGTTTAAAGACTTCTGTAAATTGGATCATTTATTTTGATTCAATAATGCAGTTACAAAGTGTTCTGCATTGAATGGAGATATGTCTGTAATTTTTTCCCCAGTACAGATATAGCGTAAGGGAAGTTTCAGTTTAGTGGCAAGAGCAAAAACAATACCGCCTTTTGCGGTACCGTCCAGTTTTGTCAAAATTATTCCACTTATTCCAATTTCCGAGTGAAATTGTTGTGCCTGTACCAATGCGTTTTGACCATTGCTGGCATCTAGCACCAACAGTATTTCCACTGGCATGTCGGAATCAAATTTACTTATAATGCGCCGAATTTTTTTTAGCTCGTTCATTAGGTTGCTTTTATTTTGTAGACGGCCAGCAGTATCTGCAATCAGGATGTTTGCACCAATATTTTTTGCCTCAACAAGTCCATCATATATAACTGATGCAGCATCAGCTCCGTGAGATTGAAAAATAACCGGAATATTTATTTTATCCCCCCAGGATTTCAATTGTTCGATAGCAGCGGCCCTGAATGTGTCAGCGGCCACTAGCAATAATTTGTTATTTTTTTTATAGAGATTTGCCAGTTTGCCAATAGAGGTAGTTTTTCCTGCTCCATTGACGCCTACTACAAGAAAAGTAAAGAGGGCCTGATTTTCGTTGTGAATACTTATAGGGCATTCAATTTTACTTAAAATTTCAACCATCTGATCATGCAGCAGATTTAGGACATCTTCCGCGGTGCTTATAGACTGCTTTTTAATTGCTAGCTTTAATGCATCTATAATTTGTACAGTTGACTCAACACCGACATCGGCCATAAGCAGTTTGGATTCAAGTTCGTCTAATATTTCAGTGCTTGAGAAGTCGTTATTTTTAAATAGTTCTCGTACATCAGTAAGAAGGGCCGTTCTGGTTTTGCTTAGACCAGACTGCAGGTTTTGCCATAAACTGGGCTGTTCGATGTCATCAACAGGTCTACGCTTACCAAATAACATTATAATAATTTCATCTCACCGAATGGAACTTACTATCGTATCATTAACCCTAAAGTTACTGGTAGAATACGGAAAAATAAATAAATAATTATAATTTCACGTTGTAATTTACACGTCTATTTTTGGAGATCAATTTGGTTAAATTTATTCTGGCATTAATTTTCTTTCTATTCAGTTCAATTGCAGGCGCTCAGGTCCACGAATTTGTACTTAAAAATGGGCTGAAATTGCTGGTTAAGGAGGATGACCGTGCACCTATAGTCGTATCACAAATATGGTACAAAGTTGGTTCAAGTTATGAAACTGACGGTACAACAGGTGTTTCGCATGTTTTAGAACATATGATGTTCCAAGGGACAAGAAAACACGGAGAGGGAGAGTTTTCAAGGATAATTGCTGAAAATGGCGGTAGCGAAAATGCCTTTACCGGGTCTGATTACACCGCATATTTTCAAACCTTAGAGAAATCCCGTTTGCCAATAAGTTTTGAGCTTGAGGCGGACCGCATGAGAAATATAACCCTACCGCAAGAGGCATTTGAAAAAGAAATAGAAGTCGTAAAGGAAGAACGAAGATTACGAACAGATGACAATCCTAATTCATATTTACGAGAAGTGGCGAATGCAACTGCCTTTCAAACAAGTCCCTATAGACAACCAATAATCGGTTGGATGGCTGATCTGGAATCCATGGATGTTGCGGATTTACGTAGTTGGTATAAGAAATGGTATGCGCCAAATAATGCAACTTTGGTTGTTGTTGGTGATATTGAGGCAGACGATGTTTATAAGCTTGCTAGGAAATACTTTGGAAGATTGAAAGGCGAGGTAGCGCTTCCGCCATCGCATAGGCCAGAAGTCGAACAACAAGGCATTAAGAGAGTCATAGTTAAACGGCCTGCCGAGATAGCAAGGCTGACTATGGCGTATAAAACACCAGCACTAAAATCAGCTTTGCAAGATAATTCCAGTGTTGAAAAGTGGGAACCTTATGCGCTGGAAATGTTATCAGGAATATTGAGCGGAGGAAGTAGCGCAAGATTTGCATCAAGGTTGGTCCGGGGGGAGGAAGTAGCTACAGGCGTAAACAGTAGTTATAACTTAGCTGGCAGACTAGATGGGTTGTTTGTTATTAGTGCCACGCCGGCCCAGGGAAAATCTATTGAAGAACTGGAGCAGGCAATCAGGGCGCAAATTAATGAATTGAAAAGTAGTGAAGTCGCTGAGGAAGAGCTACAAAGGGTGAAGGCACAGGTTGTTTCAAGCGATGTGTATGAAAAAGATTCTGCATTCTATCAGGGTATGATACTTGGTACTTTTGAAACGGTTGGCCTGGGATGGGAATATGCGGAAGAATATGTAGAGCAAATATCTGCTATTACGGCAGAACAGGTACAAGAAGTTACAAAAAAATACCTTAACGATAATGTAGCGACTATAGCAGTATTAGAACCAATTTCTATGGACAGAGAGTCCTCTGGACAGGGAGCAGTTTTACCAGGAGCAAACTCCAATGAATAAATTTTTGACACTCTTGTTGCTGATTTCATTTAATACATCGGCTGCGCCGGAAATTCAACATTGGCAAACCTCAAAAGGAATCGACGTTTATTTCGTAGAGACGCACCAATTGCCCATGATAGATTTACAGCTTGTATTTGATGCTGGAAGCGTCAGAGATCCGATTAATAAAAGGGGATTGTCGCAGATAACAAATAGCTTGTTGAGTCAGTCCGCCGATGGTTTGAATGCTGATCAGATTAGTTTTGAGTTTGAGCGACTGGGCGCAGAATTTGGTACGTCAGGGGGATATGATTCAGCAGGAATTTCGTTACGAAGTTTGTCAGATGCAGCATTGTTAGATACAGCGTTAACAAATTTGCGTCGTGTAATTTCCTTTCCAGATTTTCCTGCAGAAATTTTGGAGAGAGAAAGAAATCAAGTGCTGGTTGGCATGCAAAGAAAGTTACAGTCGCCCAGGTCAATTTCATCTGAAAGATTTTATGAAGCTATTTATCAAGGGCATCCCTATGCTTACCCCAACGAAGGGACCGCAGAGTCACTTGCTGATATTACTACAGATGATCTTAAGAAATTTCATGCCGAATATTACACTTCTAACAACGTCATGATTTCGATCGTAGGGGATCTGGATAGAGCGAGAGCAGAAAATCTCGCAGAGACTATTACAAAAGATTTAAACAAGGGAAAACAGCCTGGTGTGTTTCCTCAGGTCAGTTCGCAGGCTAAAGAGCAAATTATCAAGGTATTTCATCCTTCAACACAGGTGCATATTTTGATTGGTCAACCAGGCATGAAATACGGTGATGCAGATTACTTCGCATTATATGTCGGTAATCATATTCTTGGAGGGGGGGGGCTGGTGTCACGATTGTTTGAAGAAATCCGTGAGAAAAGAGGGCTGTCCTATGGTGCAAGTAGTTATTTTTCGCCACGTCGTGAACTTGGGCCTTTCTTGTCTAGTATCTCTACTCGTCAGGATCAGGCAGATGAGGCATTAACTGTTTTACGAGACACAATATCTGAATATATTCAAAATGGACCAAGTGTTGCTGAGCTTAAGGCAGCTAAAAAAAATATTACCGGAGGGTTTCCTTTAAGAATAAGTAGTAACAGAAAGATCTCAGGGTATGTATCCGTAATAGGCTTTTATGGATTGCCGTTAGACTATTTAGACAAATTTAATGAAAAAATTGATGCAGTCACTATTGATGAAATTAATGACGCTTTTAAGCGTCGTATTGATGTCAATAAATTTGTAACTGTATTGGTGGGCCCCGTTGAGGATGATAAATGAAAACCACAAATTGCAGCCATTTTTAATGTGCCGGGAAAGTTAAGAATAATTGGTGGTATATGGCGGAGTCGTAAAATTGATGTCATTAATGTTGCAGATCTTAGACCTACGCCCGACAGAGTAAGAGAAACTCTGTTCAATTGGCTTCAGCCCTCTATCTCAGGAGCTCGCTGTCTAGACTTATATGCCGGTACTGGCATACTTGGTTTTGAGGCATTATCACGAGGCGCTGCCTCTGCTGTCATGGTAGAACATAATAAATCTCTGGCTCGCCAGCTTGAGCATCAAGCCCTAAATCTCGAGGCAAAGAATTGTCAGGTATTCTGCACGGAAGTTTCAGGTTGGCTCAACATTTGCCATGATGCATTTGATATCATATTCCTTGATCCGCCCTATAAAGCTAATCTGGCAGGAAATAATATCAAGCAGTTGTTAAACTGCGGGTGTATGAAGCAAGGAACACAAATCTATTTTGAATCAGACAATGAGCTGGAAGAAGTTGATCCCTGTTTACAATTGATAAAATCAGGCAAAGCAGGTTTAGTTCAATATCGTCTCTTTAGCTGTGTATAGAGAAAATTAATGAAAACAATAGCAATATATCCAGGTACATTTGATCCTATAACTAATGGTCATACGGATATTGTCTTACGCGCAACACGCCTGTTTGATCATGTAATAGTTGGCGTTGCAATTAGCACCAGTAAAAAAACAGTTTTCTCGTCTGACGAAAGGGTAGAAATGGCGACTACCGCGTTAAAAAATATTAAAAACACCGAAGTTCGATGTTTCGATGGTCTGGTGACCGCATATGCACGAGAAATGCGGGCAAAAGTAATAATACGCGGATTAAGGGCAGTGTCAGATTTTGAATATGAATTTCAAATGGCGGGTATGAACAGACGATTAAATGAAAAAATTGAAACGGTTTTTCTTACACCCGCAGATAATTTTAGTTATATATCATCTAGCCTGGTGAGAGAGGTTGCCTCATTGGGCGGTGATGTTAGCCCGTTTGTACATAACGACGTTATGAAAGCGTTAAAATCTAGGTTGTCTGGTTGATTGTGTCCTGGGCTGGAAGCTTTTGGAGCTATAATTACAGCGGGAGTGTATTTATGGTGATGTTTGTGTGCCTAACTGCTTGCCGGTTGATTTTATGCCACGCGACCATGAATAAATAGATACACACAAAAAGCTGGAACATAAGTAGTTGCGAAAAACAGTTTACAGTATTCTTAATTATGAACTTATTCGATAGCGCAAACAAAACATGATTCAATCCAGACCCTCAATATTTTTGTTGTTGTTTATTTCTTGTGTGTGTAGCTATGCAGATGGGCCATCTGATGCAGCTGTTTCCAGCGCAAACCCATTAGCAACCATAGCCGGTGAAAAAATATTACTGCAAGGTGGCAACGCATTTGATGCTGCAGTGGCTGTTAGTGCAGCATTGGCTGTAGTCGAGCCGTCAGGTTCAGGTCTCGGTGGCGGCGGCTTTTGGTTGTTGCATAGAGAAAGCGACGGCAAGCAAGTTATGATTGATGGTAGGGAAAAGGCGCCAGAGTTTGCCCATAAAAGAATGTATCTGGATGAAAAAGATAACGTTCGCTCAAGGGCATCAGTAGACGGGCCCTTGGCAGGTGGAATACCTGGTATACCCGCTGGAATCGTATATTTAGCATTAAATTATGGTCGATTACCATTAACAACTTCAATGGCGCCCGCGATTCAGTATGCAGAACAGGGATTTGAAATTTCCCCTGGCTTACAAAGACATATTAGCAACAAGCTTAATTTGCTCATGAAATACCCGTCTAGTGCTGAAACATTTCTAGTTGATAATAAAGCCCCGCCTACAGGCCACCTATTGATACAGAAAGACTTGGCAACTACATTGCGTTCCATTGCAAATAATGGCGTTGCCGGATTTTATCAGGGAGAAACGGCTCGTAAGCTGGTTCAAGGGATGAAACAACACGGCGGTATTTGGAGTTTGAAGGATCTGCAGCAATATGTTGTGCTTGAAAGAAGGCCAACTATAACCAGCTATAAAAATATCAAAGTAATTTCTGCATCGCTCCCCTCTTCGGGCGGTATTGTCCTGGGGCAAATTCTAAAAATGTTGGAATATTTTGATCTTGTTGCAATGGATCGGGTAACTAGAGCGCATCATATTGTTGAAGCAATGCGCAGAGCCTATAGGGATCGTTCTGTATTTCTGGGTGACCCTGATTATGTGGATGTGCCAATTGAACGATTATTGGATTCTGATTACATTGAAGGTCTTGCCTTAACGATTGATCCCCTCTCTGCAACACCTAGTAATGATCTCAGCGATACGCCTGGACCAGTGCAAAGCGGGACATCAACAACTCACTTTTCTATTCTTGATACTGATGGTAATCGGGTTGCCGGTACTTTAACCATAAATCGATTCATGGGCTCAGGATTTGTTATTCCTGGTACAGGTGTGTTGCTCAATAATGAGATGGATGATTTTGTGATACAACCTGCTCTTGAAGGAGATAACGATACGAATGGGATTGAGCCCAATCTAATTGAGCCAGGTAAAAGACCACTATCAAGTATGTCGCCTACATTTATCGAGTCAGACGAGCGGATAGCGATATTGGGAACACCCGGAGGCACAAGGATTATATCAATGGTTTTACTGGGTATATTGGACTTTGCAGATGGGCAATTGCCGGAATCCTGGGTTGACCTGCCACGATTTCATCACCAATTCAAACCAGACCGCGTGACATTTGAAGAAAATGCATTTAACGCGCAGGAACAACAAGCCATGCTAGCAAGGGGGCATAATCTTCGGGTTTCACGCAGGAGCTACGGAAACATGCAGGCAATAATGTGGGATAAACGAACAAACTATGTTTACGCTGCATCGGATAAACGTGGTGAAGGTAGCGCTATGGTTATCCGTGCAGAAGAAAATCCCTAACGTTGGCAAGAATTACAATAAAATGATGAACGCTGGTTAATAAATTTTGACCTTAATGGTTTATTGCATAATTTGCACGGCAACCCTTCTCTACCATACACATATAGCTCTTGTTGGAAATATCCAGGATTGCCGTCACTGTTCACAAAATCACGTAGTGATGTTCCGCCTTTTTTAATTGCTTTTTGAAGTATGTGTTTAATAGAGGTTGTTAATTTTTCACATCGCCTAAGAGACAGCTTTCCTGCTCCTACACCAGGCCTAATTCCACTGTCGAATAAGGCCTCGTTTGCATAGATATTGCCAACTCCAACTACATTTCGACCATCCATAATAAATGTTTTGATGGTTTGTATTTTTTTGCGAGAGATTGCGTGGAGATAATCTCGTGAAAAATCATTTGAGAGAGGTTCTGGTCCAAGATTTTTTAGTAATTTATGGTTGGCCGGCGCATCCGTAGTCCAGAGAATAGATCCAAACCTCCGAGGATCTTTGTATCGCAATGCATTACCAGTATCAAAATAAATATCAAAATGGTCATGTTTATCAGGAGCGACTGATTTATGTACGAGGCGTAAACTCCCAGACATGCCTAAATGAATTATGAGCCAACCAAAATCAAATTGAATAAGAATGTACTTGCCTCGGCGAAGTACAGAAGTTGCAGACATGCCAGGCAATAACGTTACAATTGTTTTGGGAATTGGCCACCGCAACTTAGAATTTCGTATTTCTACCCTTTCAACGCAAGCACCAATAATATGCGGAGATATTCCTCGACATGTCGTCTCTACCTCAGGAAGTTCAGGCATATTTCATTCGCAGTCAGTAATTGGAATGTCAAGGTTTTCGAAAGTTTGTGGCAAGAACCAGTAATCTAAATCAACATTATCAGGAGACATAATTAACGCTGACCCGGTCTCCTTTAGTCCAATATCAATCGTTGCGCCGTCATTAATCAAAGGTTCGTTTGACATTAGAGTATATTATTACTTTCAAGCTACCAAGAATACACAATCATGTATTGTTACGCTTGATGCAATTGTTAAAAAGAACAAAAACAAGTTAATTGCAGGGTTTTGTTTCAAATAACTAGCAATTGATATGAGATGGTTAAAGAAATCACAAAAAAATTGATCTGATCCATTAGCAGAGTATGACTTTATGATAAAATTGTCCGGACAATATTTAGACAAACATCTCTAAATTTAAATTATTTCCTAATTATAGGATGGGGAGCCAGCATGTTTAATGATCTATTTTTATGGGGATATATTCTAATTGCTCTAGTCTTGACTCATATTACTATTGCCTCCGTAACCATTTTTTTGCATCGTGCACAAGCACATAGGTCCTTGTCATTAAATATACTTGTCAGTCATTTTTTTAGATTCTGGCTCTGGCTGACAACGGGTATTGTCACCAAAGAATGGGTTGCTATACATCGAAAACACCATGCCAAGGTTGAAATGCCTGATGACCCACATAGTCCGCAACAAAAAGGAATTGCAAAGGTATTGTTGGAAGGTGCAGAGTTGTATCGTTCAGAGTCAGAAAACGACAATACATTACTTCAATATGGTCATGACACGCCAAGTGATTGGTTGGAGAGAAATTTATATTCTCGTCATTCATACCTTGGAATAATAATAATGCTTTTTTTAAATGTCATTTTATTGGGAGCGGCTGGTTTAACTATCTGGGCTATACAAATGATGTGGATTCCTGTTTTTGCTGCAGGAATTATTAACGGCTTAGGTCATTGGTGGGGGTATAGAAACTTTGAGCCTATTGATGCATCGACTAACATTATGCCGTTAGGAATGTTTATAGGCGGTGAAGAATTACATAATAATCACCATGCATTTGCAAGTTCTGCCAAGTTTTCATCAAAATGGTATGAGTTTGATCTTGGTTGGTTTTACATTTGTATTTTAAATTATTTTGGATTAGCCCGGATAAAAAAAGTTGCTCCGGTGCCCGTAATCAATCATCAAAACTTGGCAATTGATATTGAAACATTACGCGCGGTAGTAAATAGTCGATTTCATGTTATGTCGCATTATGCGCGAGATGTTATAAAGAAGGTCTATCTTGAAGAGAAACGTAAAGTAAAATCCCATAGATGGAAATTTACTCGACGACAAATGAAATTATTAATTCGAAACTACGCCCTGCTGGATGAAAATGCAAAACAAAGATTAAACAAGCTGTTGGATGAAAGCCAGTCGCTAAAAGTGGTTTATGAATATAATTTTCGATTGCAATTAATCTGGCAAAATAAGACAGCAAATCAGGAACAACTAATCCAGT
>Ga0302127_10001274_pt1 | contig 14826 bp, 18 predicted proteins | sample CB4_SCM_MG_FD_204452 | JGI IMG/M metagenome (GOLD analysis project Ga0302127, IMG submission 204452) | Marine microbial communities from Western Arctic Ocean, Canada - CB4_SCM | ecosystem: Environmental > Aquatic > Marine > Oceanic | place: Canada: Western Arctic Ocean | collected 2017-09-24
TGAGACGCTAAAACGCTTGTCGAATTACATGGGTTCGAATTAACCAGCGCTGGGGTCATGGATATGTTTCCGCACACATCGCATGTCGAATCGATTGCCGTGTTTAATCAATCGTAATTACGCGATGGCAGAATTTCGAAGTACTGTGTCAACAATCTCATTGATCGATGTTTCACAGGAGCGAGGTCGCGATCGGTGTTCACATTCGAACGATGCTTAGGCACAGATTCAATTTGAGTCGCTTATTGAAGATCGCGACAGGCCAGATTCGAGCGTGGCTTACTATCATCGTGCTTGTTGGAGTTGTGTTTTCCACAGCTTGTAGCGATACGCGTTCGGGCGCGATTCGCTTCGGATTGGCCAGCGAGCCCGCCACCTTAGATCCGCGTTTTGCCACTGACGCTACGTCCTATCGAATAATCCGCTTAATTTTCGAGGCGCTCGTGGATTTCGACGAGAACTATCAAGCAGTGCCGTCGCTTGCGCGTTGGGAGCAGCTTTCGCCTGTGAAGTACCGATTCTACTTGAACCAGGGAGCGACATTTCACAATGGTCAAGACCTCACAAGCGATGATGTTATCGCGACTTACGAATCTATATTAGATCCTGCAATCGTCTCGCCGCACCGCAGTTCGTTGGAAAATATTGTATCAATGACCGCGCCGTCGCGAGATATAGTTGATTTCGAATTACGTCAGGCCGACCCGTTGTTTCCAGGCCCACTCGTAATAGGCATCATGCCACGCGCCTCTATTGAGGCATCTCCTACGAGTATCGACGTACCGATCGGCAGCGGCCCATTTTCGGCGATAGATGTCGTTTCTGCATCACGCCTAGTTCTTCGGCGAATCGCGGATCAACAAGAAATCGAATTTCTAACAGTTAAAGATCCAACGGTTCGCGCGTTAAAGATCGCTCACGGCGAACTCGATATTATTCAAGGTTCAATGACCCCTGAACTCGTCGAATGGCTCGCTGGTCGCGACGGCGTGCAATCGAATTATCGTGCCGGCACGACGTTTACCTACTTGGGCTTTAACTTGGGCGATCCAATGACGGGAAATTCAGATCTTCGACGCGCGATTTCCCATGCGGTTGATCGCACCTCACTCACCCGTTTTATGTTTGGCGGGCACGCGCGGCTCGCATCGGCGATTTTCACGCCCGAGCATTGGGCAGGTCATGACCATCTACCGGCTCTTGCATATGATCCACAAAGAGCCCGAACAATTCTCTCTCAGTTGGGCTATGGGGTCGATAATCCGTTGCGCTTGAGTTACAAGACCTCAAGCGATCATTTCCGATTACGCATTGCGACAGCGATTCAAGATCAGCTCGCCCAGGTGGGCATCAAACTGGATATCCAAAGCTACGATTGGGGAACATTTTATGCGGACGTAAAAGCCGGCAGGTTTCAGTTATATAGCTTGTCTTGGGTTGGATTAAAGCAACCTGATATTTTTCGTTACGCTTTCCATAGTGAGTCAATCCCCCCTGCGGGAGCGAACCGAGGACGCTATATGTCGCCAAAAGTCGACGAGTTAATTGAACGGGCGGAAACTGAAACAAAATTGGCGGTGCGGGCGACGATTTATCGGCAGATTCAGCAACATCTACTCAATGATTTACCTTATATCCCTATGTGGTTTGAAGATACGACGTTAATTTATCGGCATTCCATCGTAGGCTATGACACGGTACTCGACGGCCACTACGATGGTTTAATTAACGTAAGTCGGAGCGCGATCGATGAATAAGACGTCCGTCGAGATTAACCTAACAACGCAAAAATTGGTCCTGTTCGGCCCCAACAACGCGCTTGAAGAATTCCAGGTTTCTACCGCCACGAACGGCGCGGGAGAACAAATGGACAGTGAATGTACGCCGCGTGGAAAACATATCATCGATGAGAAAATTGGCCGCGGATGTGCTCGCAATACCGTTTTCGTCGGTCGGCTTCCGACCGGAGAGATATATGATCGTAGCTTGCGCGAGCAGCATCCTGAAAGAGATTGGATCGTCACCCGGATAATGTGGTTAAGCGGTCTCGAAGACGCTCGAAATCTCGGCGATCGCGTTGACAGCAAGGCCCGTTATATCTATATCCACGGGACACCTGAGGATACTGACATGGGCGAACCTGGCTCACGTGGCTGCGTGCGCATGGCTAATGCTGACATTGAACTTTTGTTTGAGCGCGTCGATGTAGGTACCCAGGTTTCGATAATTGAGTGATACTCGGAATGCACGGATATTCGTTAGCTAGTTGAATTAACGTAATTTATTTCCATGTTTAGACGGAGAACAGCGGTATTCACGAAATTATTTTGCTGATGGTGTCAACCAAATTCGACCTCCTGCGTTGATAAGGGTGAAGAGAAAATTAACCCTAATGCAGGAGAACGCTATGAAAATTACATCATTACTCTCGACCAGCCTCATATTCATGACTTGTTATACCATCGCGCCGGCTTATGCCGATCCGGGTGATGTTATAGATGAACATCTGGATCGTCGTGGCGATCGCATCGACGAGCGTCTCGACCGCAAGGGCGATCGCGTCGAACAACGTTTGGATGACAAAGGTGATCGCATCGAGGAGCGCTTTGACAGCCGTGCGGATCGCGCCCGCGCAGCCGGCAAAGACGGACTTGCCGATCGGCTCGAGAACAAGGGCAATCGAATTGATAATCGCCTAGATCGCAAAGGTGATCGAATAGAAAATAAATTGGACCGGCGTGGAGATCGAATCGACGATCGCTGGGATCGGCGATCGAGCAGCGACCAGCCGGCCTCGGGTCGCGATCGTGCCGCCAAGCATATTGATCGTCGTGGTGATCGAATTGAACGCCGTTCCGATGTCCGAGGGAATCGAGTAGAGAAGCGATTTGATCGGCGTGCCGACGTCGCACGTAACAACGGTCGTGACGGTCGGGCTCGACGCCTTGAACGCAATGGTGATCGCGCAAATCGTCGCATCGATCGCAAAGGCAATCGCGCGAATCGCCGGCTGGACAGACGTTCCAACCGAGTCGCGCGGCGATAGCTGCATACGCGCTATTGTCGCTTTTCTGATCCGTCGACGGTGATTGATTTTCGACGGTTTATGGGAGACACGTTCTGGAAAATTCGAAGGCGCTTGACGAGTTTCTCTCGGGAGTTGAGCGTCGCGCCTATCGAATGTCCGAACTCGCGACCGGTAATCGCGATGACGCGCTGGATCTTGTGCAAGATGCAATGGTCAAATTGATCGATAAATACGCTACCCGCGATCCCCAGGAGTGGGGACCGCTGTTCTACCGTATACTGCAACGCCGGATCCTCGATTGGCACCGACGCAACACAGTTCGGCGGCGCGTGCTGGGTTTTATTCGGCGTGACGACGGAGGTGATGGCGAATCACTGGAGAATTATCCGGACGGCGCCGCCCGCCCGCTGGATCAACTCGTTGACGCGGAAAACTTAGTCGGGCGCATAAATCCAGCATTACGAGCGCTGCCAGTACGACAACAGCAAGTTTTCATGTTGCGTCTTTGGGAAGGCTTAAGCGTGAAACAAACCGCGGCAGCGATGGGTTGTTCGCAAGGTAGCGTCAAAACTCATTATTCTCGGGCAATGAAAACGCTGCGCAGCAAATTAGGCGGACTCGACCATGAGTATAAATGACGAAGAAATTCTCACCGCGATAAAAAGCGAACTCGATGGTGACCTCGATCGGATCGATAGTTCGATACTAAAGAAGTTGCAACACAGTCGCCGTGAGGCGTTGGCGCAATCGGCCAATCGGCGACTGTTCGCTCCACGTATCGCCCCCGCACTTGCGTTCGTAACTAGCGTGGTCGTGTTTATCGTGTTGTTGCGCGTTCCCGGGTTTTCGATTTCTCCACTTGACCCAGATGCCGTGTTATCGGAATTAGAATTTGTAGAAAGCGAGATTGAGCTCGTCGATGAACTCGAGTTTTTTCGTTGGTTAGATGCGAATGGACATGCGGGGTAGCCGCTTAATTGCGCTCGTTTCACTCATCGGCTTATGGTCTTTTGCAGCGACAGCTGAGGATGCTCCCAGTCTTGAGTTCCTTGAATTTCTATCCGACTGGCAAGACGCCGATGGCGAAATTCTTGAAGCACGAATGTTTGATGACGAGCACTCAGCTCCGACGAAGCCCGATGCGGAGGTTTCTGATCAACATGAATAAAATTGTTCTTATGATCGTGTTGCTTAGCAGCGTTGACGTGTTCGCGGAATCAATCTCGACGATCCCGTGGTCGGCGCTTGAATTGAGCGAGCAGGAAATTTTGAGAAAGGCCGAATCGGACTGGGACAATTATCCGCCCGCAAGGCAACAAAAGTTACTTAATGGCGCGCGTAAATGGGGAGCGTTGTCACCAGAAAATCGTCAATTGATGCGGCGGAATCAGCAATATCTTAAACGTTTAAATCCACAACGCCGTCAAAGATTGCTAAATCGCATGAAACGTTTTCGGGCATTGCCGGACGTTGAAAAAATCCGATTGCGCGACACGTTTCGAAAGTTCAAGCGTTTACCGGTCCAGAAAAGACGTCAGCTACGCGAACAATGGAAAAAAAATCCCCGGCCGAGCGACGTAAATTTAGGCGTGAGTCAATTCAACGCAATCGGTCAAAGAGCCGTAACGGCGCTTCCAATGGCGCTGCGGGGGAGCGCCAGCGCATCATTCACAATCGTCGCAAACAACGAGCAGATGGAGGTCGCAAAGCGCATCGAGAATATCGCCGCAACTAGCAGCCTGTCGCTCAGCGCGTAAATCTACTAATTTATTGACGATTGTCGACATTGGAATGCTCGACTAAGTATTTCGCGAACCGTTTGATCTGAAGATCATAGAGCGCCAGCTCGCCGCCAGTCTTGATAGCCGCTATAGCCAACCGCCCAACCAACATAAGTAGTAAGATACCGATGATCCAGGCAACAAAATAAGATAATCGAAACCCGAGCGCGCTATTCACTTCATTCACGCGGCTGGCTTGCGCGCCAATGCTGTCAGCAGAATTGAGGTCGGCGTTCGGCGTGGCGGATGTTAGTGCTTTGTCGAGATTCGAGCCTTTTTCGATCGCCCGTGCAAGGCGTTCGATATTTTGCGGTTGCTGATACAACGACCATGATTCGTTGATTACCTTCAACCCAATCCATAGGCCAACAATCATGAGTATAAAGCCGACTGCACGTACAATTAGGTGAGTAATTTGAGTCGTGTTATCTAACCAACGTGTATCTTGATCAACGTCTTCGAACTGGTGACGGGCCACTATCTTATTCCCTGTGGTGTTGAGGCTTGCAGTGTGGCAACTTTAGCACAGCTCATCGCGATGCGGCAGCGACCCTCAATCCTCGATGTCGTTAGCGGCTGCGGTAAAATTGCTCGCGAAACTCCGAATTAGGCTAAAATTGAGCCGCGATGGCCTCACACTTGTGACTGAATAATGGGTTCTTTAGCGGTACAGCGAATTATTACTGCGGCGGTCGTCATGCTTGGCGTGTCCTCGATTACGTTCTTCTTATTGCATCTCGTGCCCGGCGATCCCATCGAGGTCATGCTCGGAGAATCCGCCAATATCGCCGATCGCGCGCAACTAAGAGCGGAACTCGGCCTCGACGCTCCGCTTTTTCAACAATGGACGAAATTTCACGCTGGATTATTAAAGTTTGATTTCGGCGTTTCCCTATACTCAAAGAAACCTATTTCAACCCTTATCGTTTCGCGACTTCCGTGGACCGTGATGCTGGCAATGTTCAGTCTCGGGACGGCATTAGTAATCGCGCTTCCGTTAGGGATTCTTTCGGCTTTACGGCCGAATAGCGCGGTGGATTCGTTTGCTGCGACGGTGTCGTTGCTCGGTGTTTCAGTGCCGAACTTTTTGCTCGGACCGCTGTTAATTATCGTTTTCTCACTCGGTTTAGGTTGGTTTCCCGTGAGTGGAAATAGCGCGCCTATGTCAATCGTGTTGCCCGCGCTAACGCTTGGCGCTTCGCTAGCAGCGATACTGTCGCGCATGATACGTGCGTCTTTGCTCGAGGTATTATCTGAGGAATATATTGTCGCAGCGCGGGCCCGTGGCCTTAAGGCGTCGATAGTCATCGTATTTCATGCGTTGCCAAACGCGGCTTTACCTGTATTGACCATAATCGGCTTACAACTGGGCGCGCTGCTCGGTGGGGCGGTAATTACCGAGATGATTTTTGCTTGGCCGGGAATTGGGCAGCTCACAATTGAAGCTATTCAGCGTCGTGATTACCCGCTGGTCCAAGCCTGTGTAATTATCATCAGTTTTGCTTACGTTACAGTCAACATGCTGACAGATTTAGTTTACGCGCGGGTCGATCCGCGGATTCAGCGTTAATGCGTTCGACGACCATCATGTGCCTAATTGTCATCGGAATTTGGTTGACCGTTGCACTGCTTGCACCGTTTATAATTGGCGACGGTAATTCAATAAACCTTGAAAAATTATTCGTCGAACCTTCAGGGGAATCGTTGTTTGGCCACGACGATTTAGGCCGCGATATTGGCCCAAGGATCCTTGTCGGAGCGCGTGTTTCGTGCAGTATTGCGTTTTTTGTCGTCGCTATATCTGTCGTAGTTGGCACGACAATCGGTATTTTCCTTGGTTGGCACGGTGGCCTGATAGATATTATCGGCGTACGAATTCTGGATGTTTTTTTAGCGTTTCCTGGGATTTTACTGGCGATAGCACTCGCGGCCGTCCTCGGACCCGGGGTGGAGAACGTTCTAATTGCTCTGTCCGTCGTGGGATGGGTTGGTTTTGCACGGCTAGCCCGTGCGCAAACACTTAGCGTTAAACATCGCGATCACGTTTTAGTCGCACAAGCGCTTGGAACTCCGCTATTTAAAATTTGTCGAATACACATACTGCCGTTGATTGCAGCTCCGATAATTGTCGAGGCGACATTCGCCATCGCGGCTGTAATAATTGCCGAAGCAGGACTCTCATTCCTCGGCTTAGGTGTCCAGCCTCCGACACCCTCGTGGGGAGCGATGATCAAAGAAGGCACGCGCTATCTATTGATTGCACCGCATATGGCGATCGGCCCAGGTTTGGCACTTTTTTCGATTGTGCTTTCAATAAACACGGTGGGCGATAGTCTACGCGACCACCTACAAATAAAACGCGGCGCTTTTCAAAACTTATAGTCAATGCGGGCCCGCTAATTTCATTTAATGACTAATACTTCGATTTACTATGGCACTTGGCCCACTAATAACTGATATCGACGGCGCGGAATTAAGCGCCCACGATCGCGAACTACTGGCTCACCCGATGGTTGGTGGGGTGATCCTGTTTTCGAGAAATTATGAAAGCGTCGAACAGATACGCCTTGTCACTGAACAATTGCACGCGTTGCGAAATCCAAAGCTGTTGATCGCCGTCGATCACGAGGGCGGGAGGGTCCAGAGGTTTCGCGATGGGTTTACCGAACTACCCGCTGCGAGGTTGATCGGTGATCTTTACGATAAAGATGCGCAAGCCGGACTGTACTTCGCGCAACAATGTGGATGGCTAATGGCCACAGAACTGCGTAGCGTCGGGGTGGATTTCAGTTTTGCGCCCGTCCTGGATGTACGGAATTCGCGCAGCCAAATCATCGACGATCGTGCTTTCCACAAAGATCCCCACTGCGTCGCGCGACTTGGTCACGCCTTTGTGAGAGGAATGCACCAAGCGGGCATGGCGGCGGTCGGCAAACATTTTCCAGGCCACGGAACGGTAATTGCCGATTCACACCTCGAGCTGCCGGTGGATCAAAGAAGTTATTACGATATAACGAAGAATGATTTAATTCCTTTTCGGCTACTGGCGAATGACATCGACGCCATCATGCCTGCTCATGTTGTTTATCCAAAAATCGATACGAAGCCGGCCGGTTATTCTTCAGTGTGGATTCAGAAAATCCTACGCGAAGAACTCGGCTTCCAGGGCATCGTATTCAGCGATGATCTCAACATGTCTGGTGCTGCAGAGGCGGGAGACGTAATCGAACGGGCTAGCTTATCGCGGCAAGCCGGCTGCGATTTAATCTTGCTGTGTAACGATCGTGCCGGAACCGAAACATTGTTATCACGCGCAAATTGGCGTGTCGAACCATTGACTCAAGTTCGCTTGATGCGCATGCATGGGAAGGGTCGGGTGATCGAATTCGAGGAATTGTGTAACGACGATAGGTGGATTGCAGCCAATGACCGAGTGGCGGAGGTTAGCCAAGAGCGTATGCTCGACCTAGGCGACGATATGCTCACCTAGCGTGCCGGATTATCGGACACCATATATGCACCTTATTAGGGATAGGAATCGCAGTCAGATTATTTTGAGACCTCTCTTGGCTTGGATATGCCTCGCATTGCTAAGCCTCATAGTCGCCGCGCAGGCGTCGGCTACTGAATGCCCGCCACTCGAGCGTCAAGACCAGCAAACTCGCCGGTCAATTTATTCTCGAGGACTTTTGTGGCGGGTCGAATCTTCCGACGGCTTGATAAGCCATCTTTTTGGCACGATTCATCTATCCGATCCTCGGATCACCAGATTGTCCGCCGAGTCACTGTCACGGTTGCTCGAAAGCGAGAGTTTCGTCATGGAAGTTGTGCTTAATCGCGAGACGTTTTCGAGCATGGCAAGCGCGATGATTTTTTCGAGCCACGACACACTCGAGACCATAAGCGGTGCCGCCACTTATAAGCGCGCGATCAGGTTACTAGAACGCTACGGCTTGAGCGCATCGAGAGCAAATCGGTTAAAGCCTTGGGCGGTCTATACGATACTATCGTTACCGCCCGGTCAGTCAGGCTTACCGCTCGACTTGCGTCTTATGACGCTGGCGCAAGAAAATCAGCTTCCGGTATATGGTCTGGAGACGATCGAAGAACAAACTACATTGTTTGATTCCATGGACATTGCCGATCAGCTCGTGCTTCTCCAGCAAGCAGTGTGCAATTACGATCTTGCGCAATCGGATATTGAGGAAATCATTGGCCATTATCTCAAGCACGATTTAAACGCAATGCTGCGCATGACCGAGACCTATCGCTATCCAGGTTCCGAACGGTTTATCGATGCGCTGCTGTGGCGACGAAATAAGATCATGGCTGAACGGATGCAAGCGCATCTACGTCGCGGTGCCGCCTTTGTCGCCGTCGGGGCGCTTCACTTGCCCGGCAAAGGAGGTATTTTGGACCTGCTAACTAGAGATGGATATTCCGTCATGGCGATAGATTAACCAGGCAAGTGTCGCGTGTAGCATCGATTCGCGCGAGCAAACTGATCGCGCTTGCTGGAAGAAATTTATTCTAGCTTTCCGGTACACTTGACCAGCTGTGAGGTTAATCGTCGGATCGAATTAAAACGCGAGGTTCTAGCGGAGACCGCCTAGAAAACGAAAATGTTAGTGCCATTTATAAAAATGCAGGGTCTTGGCAACGATTTTGTCTTGATCGATCAGCGTCAATCGTCGTTCGAGCTAAGTAGCGCGCAGATTACGGCTATTGCCGATCGTCGCTTGGGTGTTGGTTGTGACCAGATCTTAGTTCTCGCCCCGACCTCGATGCCTGATGCGATCGGGCAATATCGAGTATTTAATGCCGACGGAAGTCGTGCTGAACATTGCGGTAACGGTGCACGCTGTGTTGCGAGATATCTCCAGGATGCCGGCGAGGTTATCGATAACCGGTTTAATCTGGAGGTTAATGGCTCTGCGTGCGCACTTGAAATTAAAAATAACGGTTTAATTCGCGTCGACATGGGTGCGCCAATATTCGATCCGAAGGAAATTCCTATTGCGACACGCGAATTCAAAGACCGCCACGAAATTTGCGTCGGACAATCGCCACTGACGTTTGGATGTGTGTCACTGGGCAATCCCCACGCGGTGACGATTGTCGAAGACGTTGAAACTGCTGCCGTCACCGAAGTCGGTCGGTCGCTCCAGGCGCATAACTATTTTCCATCCAGAGTAAACGTAGGGTTCATGCAAATTGTCGATGAAGCACGGATTAGACTTCGTGTTTTTGAGCGAGGCGTTGGCGAGACTCGCGCCTGCGGCACCGGTGCATGCGCGGCAGTCGCAGTTGGTCGCACCTGGGGACGCCTCGCTGAGGTAGTCAATGTAGAACTAACCGGCGGCACCCTGGGTATCGAATGGTCGGGGCGAGAAACGGCGTCGCTATGGATGATCGGACCAGCGGAACGCGTGTTTGATGGAACACTAAAGCTATGAGCACCCCGACTGATAATTCCGGATCCGAGCAACTAGAACCCAATGCAGAATCGGTTGCCGGTTATTTGAGGCGACACCTAGATTTCTTCAATGATTTTCCTGATGTGTTATGTGACATTGAATTAAGACATTCTTCGGGCGACGCGATTTCTTTGTTAGAACGCCAGGTCACAACACTGCGCGATGAGAATAAACGCACAAAAATTCGATTCGATGAACTGGTGCAGCTTGCAACGGCCAATCAAGCGTTGATACAGCGCATTCACAGCTTAGCGTTAGCGCTAATGGAAGCGGCGGGACCACAAGCCATATTTAGCACGTTAAGCGAGCGACTTGCGCAAGATTTTAACGCCGATCACGCAGCGACTTTCGTTTTCGGAAAAGCGTCTTTCGTTGAAGCGACTCCACTGCCGGAATTTGTCGGCTCGAATTCACCAATTGGCGAGGTGTTCGGACAGGTCTTAAGTGCGATGCAACCGCAATGCGGGCCGTTGGATCCCGAGCAATCTGAATTGCTGGTTGAATTCGGCATTCCAAACGTCGGTTCCGCCGCGGCACTACCGTTGTCCGGTCACACTTGGCATGGTCTCTTGTTGATAACTAGCGACGATGAATCACGCTTCAATTTGGAGATGGGAACGGATTTTCTAGCTTACCTTGGCGATATCGTATCCCTAATAGTTGATCCTTGGGTGAACAAAGGCGAAAAATCGTGAGCGAATCCGCCTCCGATCAACTGCGATCGGAAATTGGCGAATTCCTCTCTACTCTGTTGGGTTATTCCGAACACACGCAATCTGCATATCGTCGCGATCTCAATGAATTTTCGGATTTAATCGCCGAACAGCATATTCACGATTGGAGCGAGGTGACCACACAATTGGTTAGAACAGTGATTGCTGGAATGCACCGCCGAGGTAAAAGTAGTGCAACTCTGGCCAGGCAGCTGTCGTCACTGCGCGTGTTCTATCGCCATTTAATCGATCGTAGGCGGGCTAGCACGAATCCCGCGCTCGAAGTTCGAGCGCCGAAACAGGCAAGAAAACTACCTAAAGTACTGGATGTGGATCAAACTTCGCGGCTGCTCAGCGCGGAACCGAAAAATATTTTGGGTATCCGTGATCTTGCCATGTGGGAACTAATGTACTCCAGTGGCTTACGCGTCTCGGAACTCGTGCAAATTAAGATCGAGGATCTCGATATAGGCAGCGGCGAAGTCCGGGTCATCGGTAAGGGAAGTAAAGAGAGAATAGTGCCTGTCGGTAGATTGGCGCTAGTGGCTATTGAATCTTGGATGCAACTGCGCCGACCGATCGTAAGTGACAATGATTCATCGTTGTTTGTTTCCCAGCAAGGGCGACGTTTAGGCACTCGCAATGTGCAAAAAAGATTGCGTCAGTGGGGCGTTCGACAAGGCATAGAAACATCTGTTCATCCACACATGCTGCGTCATTCTTTTGCGTCGCATATGCTGGAGTCTTCTGGCGATTTGCGGGCGGTGCAAGAATTACTCGGGCATTCGAATATTTCAACCACGCAAATCTATACGCACCTCGATTTTCAGCACCTCGCTGACGTTTATGATGCGGCCCACCCGCGCGCCAAAATAAAACCCACCTAGTCAAATAAGAGTCATCTGGCACCCGAACAGCCAAGACCCACCGCCAGTGGGAGCCGGACGTGGGAGTGATTTCGTGTACAATTCGCGGTTCATTTCGCAATGTATTTACGCTCAATGGAACGCATACGATCTACCACTATTCTCTCTGTTAGAACTCGAGGCCAAGTCGTTATTGGTGGCGACGGGCAGGTGTCCCTAGGTGACACTGTTTTAAAAGGTAACGCGCGAAAGGTTCGCCGGCTGTATCAAGATAAAGTACTTGCCGGGTTTGCCGGTGGTACAGCGGACGCTTTCACGTTGTTCGAACGTTTTGAAGCGAAATTGGAAAAGCACCAAGGAAATTTGTTGCGATCGGCGGTGGAGCTTGCAAAGGACTGGCGTACTGATCGGATGTTACGCCGATTAGAAGCGTTGTTAGCTGTCGCCGACACACAACACTCGCTGATTATCTCTGGCACTGGTGACGTCATCGAACCTGAAGATGCTGTGATGGCTATCGGGTCGGGTGGTCCCTTTGCGACCGCCGCCGCTCGCGCGATGATTGAAAATACCGATTTAGATGCAGAGACAATTGTTCGCAAAGGATTAAAAATCGCTGCGGATATTTGCGTATATACGAACACTAACATAGACGTTGAAATGCTCGCTGTCACCGAAGGAAAAGAATAATAAAATGGCTGCGTTAACCCCCCAAGAAATTGTTGATCAACTAGACAATCATATTGTCGGACAAAGTGCGGCTAAACGTGCTGTTGCGATTGCGTTGCGAAACCGGTGGCGTCGGTCTCAAGTGGAAGCAGAGTTGCGCAATGAAATAACCCCGAAGAACATTTTAATGATTGGCCCCACTGGAGTCGGTAAGACAGAAATCGCCAGGCGTCTCGCAAAATTATCTGGCGCGCCATTTATAAAAGTAGAAGCAACTAAGTTTACCGAAGTTGGGTACGTTGGACGTGATGTCGAATCGATCGTTCGAGATCTCGTTGACGTGGCGATTACAATGGCGCGCGATGTCGCTACCGAACAAGTAAGGAGCGACGCCGACGACGCTGCCGAAGAACGCGTCTTGGACGCCCTACTGCCCGGCCCCCGACCAGTACCGGGCAACGAGGATACGGAAGAATCCTCAACCCGCCAGCGATTTCGCAAGATGTTGCGTGAGGGTGATTTGGACGACAAGGAGATCGAAATCGAACTTCAAGCGACAAATATCGGAGTCGAGATCATGGCGCCTCCCGGCATGGAAGAAATGACCAGCCAGCTACAAGGGATGTTTCAAAATCTGGACACAGGACGTAAGAAAAGTCGCCGCCTTAGTGTTGATCATGCGTTGAAGCTACTTGCCGAAGAAGAGGCGGGAAAGTTGGTAAATGACGACGATATTCGCGCCTTGGCAGTGGAGAATGTAGAGCAAAACGGAATAGTATTTTTAGACGAGATCGATAAAGTCGCCCAACGCTCGCAAGGGAGCGGCCCAGACATTTCCCGCGAAGGCGTACAACGAGACCTACTGCCACTGGTCGAAGGCTGTACTGTGAGTACCAAGCACGGGATGTTGAAAACAGATCATATTTTGTTTATCGCCTCGGGCGCGTTCCATTTATCGAAACCGTCCGACCTCATTCCAGAATTGCAGGGACGGCTGCCAAATCGAGTGGAGCTTGGATCCTTAGGCGTAGAGGACTTCACAAGAATTTTAACGGAACCGGACGCGTCGCTAACAGAACAATATCAAGCGCTGCTGGCTACCGAAGGCGTCGATATTGAATTCACCGCGGAAGGCATAGCACGGATCGCGGAAATTGCGCACCAAGTTAACGAACAGAGTGAAAATATAGGCGCTCGTCGGCTACACACCGTGATGGAAAGATTACTGGAATCGTTGTCTTTTACATCGCCGGATCTTCGTGGCCAGACGATAACCATCGATGCGACTTACGTCGATCACCATTTGGGCGAATTTATCACGAACGAAGACTTGGCTCGCTACATTTTATAGATTCAATTTTATGGCAAAACATACTCCGACAAATATCGTCTTGCATCAGAAATCTCACATGCTCGAGATCGAATTTGACGATGCATCCTCGTTCAAACTTTCCTGCGAGTATTTGCGTGTGCATTCGCCTTCCGCAGAAGTACGCGGTCATGCTCCCGGGCAAGGAACCTTACCTGTTGGAAAGTCTAACGTTGGAATTACAGCGGTCGAGCCGGTCGGGAATTATGCGGTAAAGCTCGACTTCGACGATGGACACAATTCAGGGCTTTATTCGTGGGATTATTTGTACGAACTCGGTCAAAACGAAGGCCGACTGTGGGCAGAGTATCTTAAAAAAGCCGGTCGTGTCGCCGATGGCTGATCAGAACAGACGAACTGATGAGATCCGAGTCGATTTCGGTTTTGAAAATGTCTCTGAGCAAGAGAAGACCCGACGGGTGAAGGCTGTCTTTGACTCAGTGGCGGAACGTTACGATGTTATGAATGACTTGATGTCATTCGGTTTACATCGGTTGTGGAAGCGGTTCGCTGTCCTCGCATCGATGGTTCGCCCCGACGACCAAATTCTGGATTTGGCCTGCGGTAGCGGAGACTTGAGTCGGTTATTTGCTAAGCGGCTGGGCTCGGGGGGGCATGTTGTCATCTCTGATATTAATCAAGAAATGCTCGGCATTGGACGAGACCGCTTAGTCGATGACGGCTTCAGCGACGTGTTCTCCGCCGTACAAGCGAATGCGCAATCGTTACCCTTTTCATCACAACTGTTCGACATCGTGAGCATTGGATTTGGCTTGCGCAACGTCACGGACAAAGCGGCAGCATTAAGAGAAATGTACCGCATGCTGAGGCCAGGTGGGCGGGTGATAATCTTGGAATTTTCTGAGTTGCAGGTGCCGGCGCTACAGCCCTTCTACGAGGCATTTTCATTTAAGATCCTGCCG
>Ga0302127_10001277_pt1 | contig 14807 bp, 10 predicted proteins | sample CB4_SCM_MG_FD_204452 | JGI IMG/M metagenome (GOLD analysis project Ga0302127, IMG submission 204452) | Marine microbial communities from Western Arctic Ocean, Canada - CB4_SCM | ecosystem: Environmental > Aquatic > Marine > Oceanic | place: Canada: Western Arctic Ocean | collected 2017-09-24
TATGTGTAATCAGAGAAAAAACAATCCTCTTCGGTGTTTGGCGGGGCTAGTAGATTACCGCTTTTTTGATGTTATGGGGTAGCGGTATAGGATAGTACAAGGTAAAGTATAATTGTATAACAAGAGGCTCTTTGTTATTGTTTTGCGACTCGAAAAACCGTTAACCACACATTCCAGGAGGATGCATGCGCCGCGTATTCACTATTCTTATCCTGCTTTTCCTTTCAGCCCAGATCATTGCCCAGGAACTGTCTCCCATCCGACAAAAAATCCAGGATGCCATGGCAAGTGATATCCGCACCGAAGAGGATAAGGCCCGTGATATTTACCGAAAACCTGACCAGGTGCTGGAATTTTTTAGTCTGAATGAAGATATGCGGGTAATCGAAATTCTGCCTTTTGGAGGCTGGTACACTAAAATCCTGGGACCTATTCTGCGTGACAATGGCCAGCTCTATACCACCCAACCCAACCTTGGCCGCTACAGTGATGCCCTGGAACCCACACTTGCAATGCCGGGGATGGATCGTGTTATCAAGCTGGAGTACAACGGGCGTGCCAAGAATTCAGACGATGAGAGATGGATAGGCACCGACGGCAACTGGGATGTTGAACCTGTGGATTTGGTACTCACTTTCCAGAATTACCACAATTACGATTATGAGGATCGCATGGCCCTGAACAAGACGGTATTCAATGCACTCAAACCGGGCGGCACCTATGGTATTGTTGATCACACCCGTCGCCACATGGAGCCAGGGGTTCGAATCAACAGACGCAGGTTTGATCCTGTCCTATTGATCAAGGAGGTACAGAAATTCGGGTTTGAGTTTGTCGACTACAGTGATCTGCTGGCTATGTCCGATGACGAATTAATCCTCGAAGTTGGCCAACCCCAGGTCAGCGGTCGCTCAGACCGCTTTACATTGCTGTTTCGAAAACCGGAATAAGCAAAGAGCGCGAGTACTGAATTTAGATCAGATTCGTTCCAATAGCGAATATTATAACTAGAGCAAATTAATCGATAACAGGGTTAGCTGGCATTAGACTGCTACTCTCCAAAGTATTTTCAACTTTCCCGTCCATGTATACACGCACATAAACTTGCCCACCCTTTACCCATCCTTTTTGTTGCCACATAAGCAACCAAAACTTTCCACGATTACCAGGGGAACTCTGCTTAAGGACAAAAGAATCGAGAAACATCCTTTATGTTCGCATTGAAGAAATGTTTCAATACTTCATCTAGTTTCTTCCGGTCAAACTTCGCCACCGGATTATGAAGCGGGACTACGGCAATAAATTTCTGGTCTCATGTGCTGGATAAGGAAATCATTCATCTGCGCCAGGCAGAACCATGGTGGGAATATCGCAGGTGCATGACCGGCTGAAGCTGTATAATCATCAAAGTGAGGCGGGTTCCGCCGGTGCGGGCCCGAAGTGCTTATACCTACAGAGAAGAGAAAGGGCAATTTATATTGCAGTACAGAAGACCTCGGTAATTACTTATAACCCCTCCCGCTCATCAATCTCACCCGTAAACGGCTCCGCGCCAAATTCAAGTAGCAGGTCAACCATTACTTTGTTTATCTTGGGAGCCGGATTACGAAATCGGTGGTCAGGACCGCCATTGATTTGCGCAAAGAGACGTTGCTCCGGATCACCCATGGCAAGCATCATTGGAGTGACGCCATATCTGGCCTTCACATTCATATCCGCACCATTCTCTCCCAGGAACCGTACGAGTTTTGTCCATCCCCGTAACACCGCAAAATGCAACAATGTCCGACCATCTTCCTCCCCCTTGGCCGGGCCATCCACAGCCCGTTCAGTCAGGTAAGCATTGACATCCTCACCACCAATAGACAAGGCAAACTTTGCAGCTTCCAGGGCCTCATCCTCACTGCGGTGGCTACGTTCCGCGCCTGCCCCTCCGGCCAGCATTAATAGCGTGCCGCCGCCTATTGTGGTCGCAGTGACGTCCGAGACTTCCTCTAAGATCTGCATGGATTCCAGGTCCCCCGAAATGGCCGCCAATAATATGGGGGTAGCGCCAACCGGGTCGATCTGCCCAGGGAACTCCATGGTACGCGCCAGAAACGGATTATCAAGATAGGCGTAGGAGAATTCTATGCGGGCATTCGTGTCGGCGCCATAATTTATCAATGCTGCCACCAGCCCCGGCATGTTGGGCCGAGCCCAACCTAATCGTTTATCATTAATTACATTTGGAGGTCGATAATTATTCATAATCAACACGCCTTCGTGCAAGGCGTAGTGTAGCGGGGCTATACCCCAGGCATCCTTGATGTTTGGATTCGCGCCGCTCTTGAGCAGGTACAATGCCAGCTTTTCATTCCCGCTCGCTATCGCAATGATTAATGGACTGCCGTGCTCCGGATGTGACGCATTCACATCCGCCCCTGCCTCCAGCAATATACGCGCCGTTTCCACATCCCCCTGCTGGGCCGAAAAGTGCAAGGCGGTAAATCCACCAGTTACCTCTGGAAAACGGATCGTAGGGGGATAATTTGCTCCGAACACTGTGGCGCCGGGCGTATCAACAACATAAGGTTCAAGTTCGGGGATCATTTTTGAGCGCGCTTGCAAGTCGGCCCCGTGAGCCACCAGTTCAGTCACGACTGCGGGACGCTGCTCCGCCGCGGCCCACATAAGGGCTGTCTGCCCTCTTTCGTTTTCCTTAGCGTTCACATCCGCTCCCGCCCTTAGCAGTGCCTTCACCGCCTCCACTGTGCCGGCACTGGCACAACGCATCAACGGGGTCTCGCCAGTCTGTTTGGCACGATTGGGGGCAGCTCCAGCAGCCAGCAATGATTCCACGACGGCTGGATTTCCATTTGCACAGGCTAATGATAGAGGAGAAATATCGTAATCATCAGTGGCCAGGTTAACATCGGCCCCCGCACTAAGCAGCAGGCTCACCTTCGAGATATCGTCAAGATATACTGCCCAAAAAAGCGCCGTACTGCCGTCTGCCCGGGCCTCGTTCACATCGACGTTTTCATTTAGAAGCGACTGCAATGTCTCAACATTGCTATTCTTAGCCGCTGCAATCAATGGCGTATCGCTGCCAAACGCTACCTGGCAGGCCAGGCTAATAATTACCGCAGCCAGGATTGATCTTTTCCTAACTTTTATCTGACGCATCATATGGGTTCCTGTTTGTTTGCAGCCTGGTTTTATTTTCTGAGGATATCAGGCGAGGCCCTTCAAAATACCGGTGGCATCGCTTTCACCCTCTACATACATTTCTTTTGACGCACCAAACGCGTCTATCGTAAATAAGTGAAGATTTGAAAAGGGCTCATTGTCATAACGGATGTGTCGGCCAGCCTTGAGTCGGCCCTGCGCGCCACCGAACACGACAGTCGGCAGGTCGTAGTGCACATGGGTGTTGCCGTCGCTCATTGGGCTACCCGCCACAGTCATTGAATTATCAAGCAAGGTACTGCCATCCACCTCCTTCGTAGACTGCATCTTCTCCAGAAAATACGCAATCAACTCATTCTGGTAATGATCAATCTGCTTCAAGGTCTCGATGGAATCCTGAAGACCCCGATGGTGAGACAAGGAATGATGTCCCTCTTTGAAACCCATTTCCACAAAGGTCCGGTTTCCGCCCTCGTGGCCCATCATAACGGTCACTACCTGTGTCATGTCGGTGAGATAGGCCAGGTGCATCATGTCAAAGATCAACTTGGCATGATCGGTGTAGGTCACTGGGATACCGGCCGGACGCTTGACAGTTTCCAGACCCGAGTTTTCCGTATCTGTTCGCGATTCTGCCGCCTCTATCCCCCGCTCGATATCGCGTACCGCATCCAGGTACTCCGCCATCTTGTAGCGGTCGCCTGCGTCGAGCGTGCCCATAAGATGCTTCACCCGCTCGTTCACGGCGTCCAAAACGCTGCCCCGATTCCGGTTGAGCTGGCGTTGTGTTTCCGGATCCAGCGAACTGGTATCCCCGAACAGTCGTTCGAAAACCATACGCGGATTGTTCTGCGTTGGTAGTGCGGTGGTTTTAGAGGCCCAGGATACGGTAGTACGATAAAAACCTCTGAATCCGCCATCATTTCCGTTGGCCCATTCGGCCGGATCCAAACCTAATTGTAAGGACGCCAGCGGAGTTCGCTGACCCACTTCCTTCGCCACCACCTGGTCTACCGAGATTCCCACCGTCGTACTGAAGGGATGCTTCCCTGTCAGATAGGCACCGCAGCACCGAGGATGGGGACCACCTGATTCCCCTGGCTTCAAGTCCGCCGCCTTGAGACCCAGCCCGCTCAATACCAACATCTGCTCCCGGTATGGCGTAAAAGGCGCCAGCGAAGGCGACATTTCGTAGTCATGACCCTCCGTCTTCGGCGTCCAACTATCTATGATTCGGCCGCTTGGCAGGAAGATGTAGCCGAGGCGACGAGGCGGTCGTGCCGCATCAATGGCTGCAAACGCCGGGACCATGGCATCTAAAAACGGTAAAGCCAGGCTCGCGCCTGTACCGCGTAAAAAAGTTCGGCGGGGAATGCTTTTCTTAAATATCATCATGGCTGACAACCCTCTCCTAGTCTGGGTCTTGATTAAAATATATTAACAGTATCATCATTGAGTAGTAGCCTTTCTATCCTATGGCAGGTCATAAATTCCCAGTTCGTCTCGCTCGATGTCGTAGTTGACGCCTTCGTTTTCAGTCGGTCCCTGAATATCGGTGGACGCCGGCTGCAAATCATTGACCTGACTCACCACTCGCCGGTATTGAAACGACACGCTCTCGATAACGCCCTGTATCAGCGAGGACCAAGTGTAATTCTCCGCGGCCGCCTGCATCACGATCTTACGCACGACAGCTTGATCATAATACTCGATTTTCCGCCCCAGAGCGTAGGCCATCAGTTTCTCAATGACCGTATGCACGACCCGGTCAGAATGTTCAAGAAACACCTCCTGAAATTCCTTTGTATTCCCAAACGTTCGACCGTCAAACAATATCCCCGAGGCATCCACCTCAGCATTGGCCTCCGTATAGCGCGTGCGAAATGAGCCAATGGCATCGAACTGTTCCAGGGCAAAGCCAATGGGATCCATCATCTTGTGGCACGTTGCGCATACCGGGTTGGCACGATGCTGTTCCATCGCCTGCTTCAAGGTCAAGGCTTTACCCCCAGCGTCATCAGTCTTCAACGCCGGCACATCATCCGGTGGCGGCGGTGGTGGCATGTTCAACAGGTTTTCCAGCACCCATTTTCCACGCAGCACCGGGGAGGTCCGGTTGTTAAACGAAGTCGCCATCAACACGCCTCCCTTGCCCAACAGGCCTTTCCTCTCAGGTTGGTTCACCGGCACTCGACGAAAGCGGATGCCATCTACGTTGGGGATACCATAGTGCCGGGCCAGGCGCTCATTGACATAGGTATAGTCTGACGTCAGGACTTCCCTTGCGCTGCGATTCTCCCTTACCATGCTCCCAAACCACAGCCTTATTTCCTCCTTGAAGGCCGATCGCAGTTCATCATCAAACTCAGAGAAGATTCCCATGAGTGGCTCCGGGACATCCATATCTCGCACTGCCAACCATTGCCCACCAAAATTTGTAATAAATTCGTCAAAACGCGGACTATCCATCATCCGCTGCACCTCTTGTTTTAGCATATCAGGTTCGCGCAAGCGGCCCTGTTCGGCCACCTGCAGCAGCGTCTCGTCCGGGAGGGTGCTCCACAGAAAAAACGATAAACGCGACGCCAATTCCAGGTCGGTGATTGGATACACCTCGCCAGCTACACTATCCGCCGGATTTCGCTCACTTCGGAACAGAAAATCAGGCCCTGCCAGGATACCCTGCAGGGCCAACTCAATACCGCGTTCAAACTCATCCTGATGCTGACCTTGCTGGTAAAGCGCTAACAGGATTTCCATCTCAGTGGGGGTAACCGGGCGACGATATGCCTGGCGTGCCAGAGTTGAGAGTATGGTCCGGGCACAGTCCTCCTTGTCTGTCGCCGTTGCCGACGGTGCCGGTCGGCATATAAAAATCTTCTCCTGAGTTGCCGTTTGCCCAGGCCCCTTGGCCTGATAGGGTCCAGTAATTGTTACACTGTCCACGGATGGTGTACCGCCCGTGTAGTCTTCAAAGTCACTCAAGGTGTACTCGGGGATCTTAATGCCCTCAGGTTTTATACCCTTGTCCATAAAGCTGACCCCGACTAAACGGTTCCCCGCCCTGGCGGGAAAGCGCAGCTGCAAGGCACTATCCCCCGTGAACATGTATCCTTGCTGGTTCGGATCCCCCTGGTAGATTATTTCTGCGGTAAGCGCAAATAGTGGCGGCGGTCGACCGTGGATTTCACCACCCACTTTTAATGTGCCAACACGCTCATGATCCACGCGGACATCCAGGGTATGTTCCTCACGCAGGCCTCGGATGGTTTGGTTCCGACCGCGTTGCAATTTAACGCTGAGGGTATATTCGCCGTCCATGGGGAAATTATGTTTTACCACCATACCCCCGACCGATCCAAATGGCAGGTCCTCGCTCATGCGGTGATATTGCAGAAAGTCAGGAGAAATCTTGTATACATCACCTACAGGCTCCATTGCATCAGGTCCCACGGCCAGACGGGCGATTCGGGCCGCCGCAAACATATACCGCTCCATTAACAGCGGCGAAACCATCAGCACTTCGGCGTTATTGTCGAAGCCCTCAGCGACGTTATCCTGCGGCAGTAACGCCGCTGCATCGATCTCCATGGCCAGCAAGTCCCGGACCGCATTCGCATACTCGGTGCGGTTCAAACGGTGAAGTACCGGTCGCCCAGGATCCAGATTCAATTCTGCGTGCCGATCCAGTGCCGTTTTAAGATGGCCCACTAATGCTTCGTACTCACCTTCAGTCGGTCGCAGCGGCATTCCCACGGGTGGCATTGCCCGCAGCGTGAGCTTGGTCACCACCCGTTCCCACAATGTGGGGTCGTCGCCGACATCGCTTATATTCGCCTGATCGAGCATTAAACCTGCCGTCTTCAGTGTCTCGTTGTGACAGCTTACGCAGTAACGGTCCAGTAGCACGCGCGGGGAGACAATAGAGTTCTGAGCATTGTCGGACAACAGTTGAGCCTGGGCACCGGTAAACCCGGCAAACAAGATCACTCCAGTGAATATGGTGAAAGTGGTAAAAATTCTAAAGCGGTATGTCATTACACCCCCCATTTAGTGCTATGCCATCTCGATAAATAGCATAGCGTGATAGCGAGTTATAGTCACTATTATAGTGCGTTTACTTAGTAATCTAATCTGTTCAATAAGCTCATCATCCATGCACTAACTCTCTTTTACGCTAATTCTGTATTATACGGACATCAAGTGTTCGTATAGCATGACAAGACAATTTCAATCAATTAAGTATAGACCATTCTTTCAGCAGGATTATCTAGTAGGAACTCATTAGTAATCTGCCAATTTCTAGAAACCTTGTCATAAATGGTCACTTTTTTGATGTAAATTTTACTGTTGGACTTATGTCCACTTTGGGTTGGGTGCTTAATGCAAGGCAGATTGCTATTATCAGGGATTTAGTCTGCTCTGTGCGGTGATTTCAATTGATTGACGCAACACTTTATTCTTAAAAAAGCTGACATTCCCTGTATTTAGTCAGCTTCCGACCCTAAGCAGAAATTACAAAAACTAGCTAATTTCATGTCAATTCTTATATAAATGTCAATTCTAGTCCTCACTGGGTTAAAATCATGACCAATAGTTGGAAACTAGGTATGGGAAAATGGCTTCATTTATATCTGAGCTGATACGCCGCAATATATTTAAGATTGGGGTTGTCTATGCCGTCATAATAAGTTGCAACTTCGCATCAGCACAACAAAATGATTTATCAGTGACCTCAACGGGTCGTCTCGTTTTACAGGGAGGGACAATAGTCAATGTCCGAAACGGGGCCTTGCGCCCCAATGTAACTATAGTTATGAATGGTGATCTCATTACGTCAATATCTAACGAGCCAGTCACACCAGAAAGTAATGACCTCACGCTAGATATAACGGGTCAATATATTATTCCAGGCTTAATCGATGCCCATCTCCACTACGAAGACTTTGCACCTGAACTTTTGCTCAACCACGGTGTAACCACTGCTCTCGATCTTGGTAATGATTACGAATGGATAAAGGCCCAGGCAGAAGCAATCAATGACGGTTGGATTCCCGGTCCCCGACTCTTCTACTCAACGCCTCATTTTGATGCACCCCCACCGGCGGGAAGCCCATTGCTGCGGCAACGCGGACATAAACATTTTATCGATGATATAGATGCGGCGCGTGCTGCTACCGAGGACTATATTAATCAAGGTGTCTCGGCGGTGAAGATCTATGAAGGACTGAATCCTGATATCCTAGCGGCAATTTCTGAGGTAGCAGACCGTTCCAATATCCCTGTTATCGGGCATTTTAAAGACGCTGAGATCACTGCCGCAGTGGGCGGTGCGGGTATCGAACACCTCTATGCCATTGCTCGTAGTGCGCAAGACCTCGAGGCGGCTCAATACGTGCGTGACCTCTCAGCTAAACGTCCAGGCAGCCTGGGGCTTTCTCCGGTAGCGTCGATAGACTGGAACAAGCTAACGACTGTTATCGATATGTTAGTGGAGAAGAATGTTTACCTCAATCCCACATTAATGGGCTATAGATCCGTCCCACATTTCAAAGAGAAAGGATTCCATTATGAAGACTTCGAGTTACTAATAAACGATTGGCGACTTCGGTATATCCCATTGCAATTTCGGCTGCATGTTCTGAAGGAATACCAGGAACAGGGCAGTTGGCATTGGCACGATTTAAACGAAGAAGAACAACAGTGGGCGGTTCGTCAATTTGAGAATGCTCAACGCATGACAAAGATGTATGTCGATCGCGGCGGAAAAATCTACGCTGGTCCGGACTGCGCTGCGACTTGCACCTTTGGACTAGGACTACATCAGGAAATGGAACTACTGATTGATAGCGGCGTAAGCACGCTTAAAGCCTTGCAATCTGCTACCCTGCATTCCGCTGAAGTCTTGCGCATGGAAGATAAAATTGGGACAGTGGAAGAAAATATGCTCGCTGACCTGGTGGTCGTTAAGGGTAACCCACTGGAGAATATTCGTCATACGCGAGATATTTCACATGTCATCTCTCGTGGGCGTGTACTCGATGGAGAGTATCACCCAGAGTTTAATATACTTATGCCCAAGCCTGAACCTGAAACCAGCGGTCATTTTTTCCCATCACCTCGACTCACATGGATTTCTCCGGAGGCCTTGACTACGGAATCAGGTTCTACTCGCTTAACGATACGCGGCAGCGGTTTCATTCCCTATTCACTGATAAATTTTGGCGGCCATAATCTTGCTACTAAATATTTTGGTGCCACGCATATTGAGGCAGACATTCCCGCAACACTATTGCAAAGGGGGAGCCATGAGATTACAGTCGAAAATCCAGATTTTGCGTTTGGTACAACAGATGACGCTGAAGCAGAAGATCTTTTTCACTTAGGCGTTCGCCCAAGAATATCTAACGCTTTTCTGATAATTGTCAAACCTCCGGGTGCGCCGATATCCATACACCCCAATGAGGCTGCACACATAGTACCTTGAGAACTCTATTTCCTTAGATAGACTAATTTTTTTATGTCCACTATTGGCTGCCGTCTCAACCGGTCGATGCAACACCCTTTCCTATAGTTTATAAACCTGAGCATGTCCCCTATAATCAAATAAACACGATAATCGAGAATATAATTATGATTTTTAATCAACTCTGTACCGTCACACTCACTATTCTTATGAGCTGTTTGTTCATGCTTCCATTAAGCAGTAATGCATGGGAACCACCCGACCAGGTCTCACTACAAGAAATTAATGAGAATACGGCGAATGTTATGGCCATGCCCGTCATCCCAACTACGATAAAAGAAGATATTTTTCGTATTCAGGCGGTGGAAATGGATTGGGACATAGGTGTGATGGTTTACGAGCCAACGGATCAATCCCGTATTCCCGTCGGCACCGATGGTAAGAAATCGGGAATTTTTCTATTACACGGTGGTACCGGGGATTGGCGTTCACTCGATCAAGCCGCACGTATCGCATCAGAAAAATTTGGTTACCGAGTCGTGAGCATGACCTTTCCCGGCAGACTTAACCTTGAAGACGAATCACGCGATTGGCCTCTTGATACAGTCAACCCGGATGGTACCTATCGCACGCCAATCTGGCTTCGAGGAGAAACCATCACGCCGGATCAATACGATGTGATAACAGACGGCGATGGTAATTTTGGTGCACCATCTAGTTATGGCACCAATTTTTTTCTCAGCGCCAAAGAAGGAACCACTTTATATAATCGGATGGCAGGTTGGCCAGTGGCCTTTGAAGAAGGAATGAAGACCGCCATGTCTCGTCACTTCCCCGTTGAACAATATACTGTGTATGCACACGGCCATTCTACTGGTGGTCCATTCATTCACTATCTCAGTCAACGTGTAAACAACCTCAAAGGTATTGTTGGTTATGGCACGGCCCTGTTTGGATATATGAACGCCGCGGCAGGTAGCAGTTGGGATTATCCATTCCACTACTTACGCTTGCGAACCTGGCGAGACGCGGCCCGCTATGCCGATGAAGGATTTGCAGGAAAAGATTTGAGTCTACCTGTAAAAATGGAACGCGTATTTGAAGGTTGGGACCGCGCAAAAGTGCAGGCCAACTTCAAGGCCGAAGATTTCGTTCACAAAAACTCCGTCCAATCACTAAGTCAGGCCGCCAGAGTGGCGGCCCAACGAATGAAGTTGGGTGAAGAGGAAACCCAAACATTGATTGATCGTTATGTCGGATACACCCGAGATCTAAAAGGCCCCAGGGTAAAACCGGTACCACCCGTCCTGCATATCAACGGCATCGGCGATAACACTGTTACCTATGGTCGCTTTGTTAATTTTGGTAAAAAAATATATGACGCCATGGTTCCACCACCCAAGGCTAACGCCATCCTGTTTGGTGCCGGAGTACATTCCTGGGGACATAAGGATGATGCACTTCCACATGGCATCGCACCGGCTGTAATTCATATGTGGAATGACGCGATAATGGGCGGATACTTTGATTAACAGATGTTTTAGATACAAGTGTTAATAGATAGTATGAACCGAGACGACGAAGGAGTAAGACCGGAACACGTTAATCTAATTTCTTAATTAAAACCGTGGTCTGTTCTTAAAATATTCAACAGAATCCAGTGGAGCCACTGAAGCACCATCAATGCTATGCCGATCAAGTGCTTCGGCGACAAACCCTGAGCCCTTCATCTCCTCGACAAACTCACTCAGATATTTAGCACCCGCATCAAGACCTCTATGCGTTGCCATGGCCTGTTTGATCTCCATAAAGCGGCCATCGAGCAGACGCAATCCAGACAGTCGTCGCGCATCGGCCTCTAGCTGTTGCTTAACCCCTGCAGCAACCTCGTATTTTTCTGCCAAAAACATATCAACCACCGTTGGCGATGTTGGAGAGCGTACAATCGTGGCCTGAGTAAGAGTACGTGAAAGAAATAGATCATAAGCACTCCCTGCCCCAACAACTATTCGTACACCGTCGTGGTCTACTTCTTCATTTTTTTGGATTGGTGAGTTCTCCTCTACCAGGTAAGCACCTTCAATGACCACATGTGCTGAGGTAAAATTAATGTTTTCAGCTCGCTTGGGATCGATGGCGACAAACGCGACATCCCATTTTCCTGCATTGGCATCTGCCACGACTCTACCCGCAGATTCGTACGTGACCAATTGAATAGGTACATTCAAACGACGAGCAAGTTCGCGAGAAATATCCACCGACACCCCTTGAGGTAGTCCTGTTATCGAATTCTTCGTGGCAAGTATAGGATTTCCGTAATTAATTGCCGCACGCAGTGTACCTGTTGGTGCCAACTCAGATAATGCAGACACGGGGATTTTGGGGTTCATAGTGCACGATGCAATAAAGATAGTACTTATGATTGTTATTAAAATTTTTAACATAGTTTGCATCCTGAAATTTTACAACATATCGAATTAATAACTGTCTCTTTACCAGTTTTTTAATTTAAGGACACATACCCGCCCTACAACCCCGTCCACGGTAGTCAAGCGCATCCTCCAACTCAACGGGAACAAAGCCATTTCGATTCGGCATCTTAATCTTCGGCAAGGTATTCGCATCAATGATATCGCCCTCTTTAATAATGTCGTTCCTGTACAAAATGAAGGCAGTCAGGGCGTAAACTTCGTCTGCTGTGTGTCTCTGCTCTGGGGGTACTGGGACGTTATACATATTTGGTGGCATAGCGCGGTTAATGAAGTCCCATATCTGCGTAGCAAAAGGCCAGTAAGCGCCGATGGTCTTCTTTGGGTTCAGGGTTCCAAGGGTTCCTTGGCCTCCCACGAGTGGTTTTCCATTTGGACTACCTTCCAGATTTTGCCCATGGCATGCTACACATTTTTGCCCATAGATCGTGGCGCCAACTTTCGCTGTACCACTTCCTGGTGGCAGCTCTTCGCCTGCAGGACCGATAGCGATATCCCAGTCCTGGATTTCTTCAGCAGTGGGCGTTCTGCCTAACTCATCAAATGTCCGGCTTTGTGCACGCACACCATCGCCTATAACCAGAGCAAACAACAAAACAAAACTAAACTTCCCAAATAGCATTGTATACCCTCCCATCTGCTGTCACCTTCCATGGTTGTATGGGATTGAAGTGTCCCCGACTGTCTTTAATGGCGAGCCAATAGTCTGTATCGACGCCGAAGATTTTATTCAATTCCACCAATGCCGGTTGTACATCACCGCGTTCATCCGTTGCACGAGATTGAAGTACCACCTCTTCGCCATTCCACTGCCAGGGGAAATAAAACCGCGTATGTGCAAAGCGATGAATCGGTTCAAGCAGTTGTGCATCTTTCCAGGAATTCCCTCCGTCGGTTGAGACTTCTACCCGGTTTATAGCACCACCTCCAGACCAGGCAAGACCTGTTAATCCATAGAATCCATGTTTGGGAAAATGTTGCCCCCCTGAAGGCGACGTGATAACCGAGTTCACACCCATTTCAAATTCAAACCAACGACCTTTACCATCAGGTCTAAGGGTTGTATGTCCGGGATTGTCCGCATGGGCCATCCACGGTTGGTCTCCCAGCTTGATACGTCTTAACCACTTCACATTCGCGGGACCTTCGTAACCAGGCACCACTAGTCGTAATGGGAAACCCTGCTCGGGACGTACAGGCTCACCGTTTTGTCCATAGGCGACGATGGCGTCTGCCATGGCTTTAGCCAACGGAATACTCTTGGTACGTTTCTTCTCTTCCGCCCCTTCGCCGACGATCCAGGTGGCGCCTTCTTTCACGCCCGTCTCTTTAAGTAAATCAGACAAGAGGACGCCAGTCCATTCACTACAACTGGTCTGACCGTGAGTACGTTGGACGGTAGCGTTTACTGATCGCCGTTCAGGCGGTGCGGCATTATAGGCACACTCAACAAAATGGGTTCGGGTGACAGAAGGAAACTGCTTCAACTCTTCCATGGTAAAAATTAATGGACGATCCACCATGCCGTGGATCATTAAACGGTGTGTTGCAGGATCAATGTCTGGAATGGCACTACCGTGGTTTACATTAAAATGCAGAGAGGCCGGTGTAATGATCCCTTCAATCTCCGCAAGGGGTGAATGAACATCATCTGTAGCACGTCGACCACGCGGGTTATATGTTCGTTTGGCAGTAACGTAGCGGGAACGCTGACCGTATTCCCGTGGGTCAGTAGGGGTTTGTGGTTCGTAGCCAAGGCTCCAGGTATCATCACTTGAAGAATCATTACTCTGACTGCTCACGGGTTTAACACCTCCCACAGCCATGCCACCAACCACTGCGGCACTTCCTTTAAGAAATCGTCTCCTGTCCGATTTCGATTTCATACAATCCTCCTTGCTTGGTTTATTTAGTCTAAATTGATTACTAATTATTCTGCTTTAACAACGTCCTGTATTCGTCCTAACACACACTCCCCCACCGGTCCTGTGAGTTCAGATGATTCAGAACCAAGTGCAAGAAGTAACTTTACCGTATCTGGTTTGGGTTTTGATGCAGCGAGCAATCCCACTGTATTTTCCCCTGATGCCAGGCTAAGTGGTGTGCGTCCGCAGCCATTCATGACATTCAGCCTGGCACCTTGCTCCACCAGGAATTTCACCAGTGTATTGGTACCGTTGAATGCAGCGACGTGTAGCGGAGTCCAACCCGCGGCATTGGCCTCGTTGACATCGGCACCCAGCGCCACCAGTCTTTTTGTGATGGCAAGGGCGGTCCTTTCCTGTTCTATTGTTAATCCTTTTTGTCTACCCATACCCACCGCTGCCATAAAGACACTAGCATTTCCCTGTATCTGGTTACCATCGTCATGTTTACTGATCTGATCGGTAAATACTTCATGGTTAATGTCGGTTGTTACGTTTAGATCGGCACCGTGTTCCAGCATGATCTCTACCGCGAATTGATCCTGGGCTGCGGCAGCGAGGAACAGCGGAGAGGAATTAGCAAGATTAATCCAGGTAAGATGTTCTATTCGCATGTGCGGTGGAGGATATTTCATGGCGGCGTTAACATCGGCTCCCCGAGCAAGTAATGCCTCTGCTAGCTCATGCATGGTATCGCCTGGTAACATCTTTCTGTTGTAACCCTGATAATCGATTTGTTTTGTTTTCCCTTCAATT
>Ga0302127_10001285_pt1 | contig 14773 bp, 9 predicted proteins | sample CB4_SCM_MG_FD_204452 | JGI IMG/M metagenome (GOLD analysis project Ga0302127, IMG submission 204452) | Marine microbial communities from Western Arctic Ocean, Canada - CB4_SCM | ecosystem: Environmental > Aquatic > Marine > Oceanic | place: Canada: Western Arctic Ocean | collected 2017-09-24
GCCATCGCAAGCGTGGGTGTTGTTTCACTTGCCCTAATCTTTTTTACAACCCCGGTGTTAGCGGAATCTTTGTTCGGTGAGGTCAGCTCACAGAAGGAAGGCTCTATGGAGGGCGTGTTGGTGAGCGCCAAGAAACAGGGGGGCACGATCTCCGTGACGGTAGTGAGCAACGCCGAGGGACAATACAATTTTCCCAGCGACCGTCTGTCTGCTGGGACCTATGATATTACTATTCGCGCCGCTAGGTATAACCTGCCTGACACCACTGTCAATATTAATACAGGCGATACTGCCAGACTCGATATCAATCTCAACGAAGTCACCAGTAAATTTGAACTAGCCAGACAACTGTCTAATACCGAGTGGATGTTGAGTGCTGGCGAAGAGGGTATTAGACTCGGCCGATGTGTCAACTGCCATACTTTGGAAAGGGTGATGTTCACTCGCTACAACGCCAGGGAAATGGCCAGGGTGGTACAGCGCATGGCCTATCATACGAATAACTCCTCACCTGAACATCCCTGGTCTGATACCGATGTAGCGGAGCAAATGGCCAAACCTCCATCAGCGGCTCATGTTGAAGTGGGTAAATTCATTGCGTCCATTAACCTCAGTGAACGGGACGTCTGGCCATTTGAATTGAAGACCCTACCGAGGCCAACCGGCGTGGATACCCAGGCGATCTATACGACTTATGACCTGGCGCGGCCGGATGCTGCACCCCACGATGAGGCCTTGGATGCCGAAGGTAATATCTGGTATTCCGATTTCAATACGCCGTATATCGGTATGCTGAATACCAAGACCGGTGAGGTGAAGGATTACCAGGTCCCCCTACGTCGTGCAAATGGGGTTGCCCAAGGAGGACTGCAGATAGACATCGATCCGGAGGGTAAGGTCTGGTATTCCACTATGGAGCAGATCCAGATCGTCCGTTTTGATCCAGAGACAGAAAAGATGGATATATTTGAACTGCCGGTGGCAGAGGAAGATGCTGCGGATGCCCATACCACCATGATTGATCCCACACGGATGGATGTTGACGGTAATGTTTGGTTCAACGTCGCAGGCGGAGGAGAAAAGGGTGGAGAAGGTGCGTGGCAACTACACGTTGCTAGTGGTAAGTTTACCAGGGTAAGGTACCCGGAAGGCAGTCCATCAGCACAGGCCTACGACAACCTTGCGGATTCCGGAAACAATCTCTGGGGACATTCACCCGGCAGACCAAATATATGGCGTACTGATGCAAAAACCTTGGAGACGGAATGGTATCCGGTGCCCGATAACCGCAGAGGCTGCCGTCGCGGTCATATGGATAGTCAGGACAGAATATGGTGCGCCGATTTTAATGGCAACGGATTGATTATGTTTAATACCAGAACACGCAAGTATGAAGGAAACTGGGACGCACCCATTCCCCATACCCGACCCTATGATGCCCACTATGATGAAAAAAGATATAACTGGAGCGGTGGAATGGATTCGGATCTAATTCTTCGACTAAATGTTGAGACAGGCAAGATGAACCAGTTTCTATTACCTCATCGGACCAATATACGAAATGTTTATATGCAGAAGGGCGCAGCAGATGAACTCTCCAGCCTCTGGGTCGGAAATCAACACGGCGCAACGATTACCCGTATTGAGCCATTGGCGCCCTAGGGTTGCTGCATAAAGTTATCATTAGTATATAGGGCAAACTACGTTTATGTATAAATGTGATTTCCCATTTTATCTACAGATTAAATCTACTAATTTATTTAAGGAGTAAGGTATGTTTCAGTGTTCACGAATTATGAGAATAAAGAGTTTGGTGTCACCAATAGTAACGGTGATTGGTGCCTGGATATTTCTCTCTAGTTGTGTGTTGGCGCAACAGTCAGCGCCGGCTTACGAAGGCCTCGCAGAACTACCCGGTGTGCACATCTGGTACAAGGACACTGGCGGTAGCGGGATCCCAGTAGTATTTTTACACGCATCCACCGGCAGTATGCGGGTTTGGGAACATCAGACGCCGGCTTTCACTAAAGCAGGTTACCGCGTAATTGCTTATGACCGGCGAGGATGGGGTCGCTCTGTGGTGATTCCCTCTGGCAAACAACCCGGCACCGCTGCAGACGACCTCCATGCATTGTTAGATCACCTTAATGTTGATCGTTTTCATATCGTGGCGACCGCGGCAGGAGGTTCGATTTCATGGGATGTGGCACTGTCATTTCCTGAGCGTGTGCGCAGTATGATAGTCGCTAATAACAGCGGCAGGGTGGTAGATGAAGAGTATCGGAATCTGGTAAGTAGTCTTCGACCTAAGCAGTGGGATGAACTGCCATCGGAATTTCGCGAAGTGGGACCTACATACCGTGCTACGAATCCGGAAGGCACACGTCGCTGGATTGAGCTTGAGCACATGAGTCGTCCGCCTGGACCGCTGATGGACACACAACCACTAAGGAATCGCCTAACATTTACTTTACTGGAGACGGTCCAGACACCTGTGTTAATTATAAGAGGAGGCTCAGACCTGGCATCGCCGGCGCCGCTATCGAAATATTTTTCGGATCGGGTCAAGACTGCAGAGACGTTGGTTGTACCTGACGCGGGCCACTCGGTCCACTGGGAAGAACCCGAGATATTCAATAAAGCCGTGTTGGATTTTATCGGAAAGTATTAATTTTAGGATAAAATTGACAGGCCGAAGGTGTGAGTTCCGGCTTTTCCAGCGCCATCAAGGATGGTGAAGATCGAATTCTTCTAAAGCTGTTAAATATAAATTGAGAAAAGACCACGGTTACGTCTGCTAACCATTTGATACCGTGGTCTGTCCCTATTTATTATAGACAACCTTGCCACCGAGTAGCGTCATCAATACGGTGATGTTGGGTATTTCATCAACGGGTATGGATAAATAATCGCGATCGATTACGATCATGTCTGCCAATTTTCCTGCTTCGAGCGATCCAAGCTCGTCGCCTCGCAGTAAATTAGAAGCGTTCCATCGGGTCGCCATACGCAGAACGTCTTTTCTGTTTATGGCTTCTGCTGCATTCCATACACGCCCGTTCAGATCCTTTCTTGTTATGGTCGTTTGCATGTATTTGAATAGCATCGGACCACCTTGATCACCATCAGTATGAAACCCTGGCTTCATGCCTGCATCAATTAGAGATTTTAGCGGTACTACCCATTCGGATAATAACTCCGGGTCATAATCCTGAGCGGTTATAGGTGCCCTGATGATGTATTTCGGACCACAGGTCCAGGTGACACCGAGTCCTTTCGCCCGGACTATCTGGTCTGCCCTCGGATTTCCTGCACAATGGTCGAGCACATGTCTTTTACCCTGAATTTCCTCTGCAGTCATACCCCCGGCTGCGCTGGCCTGCTCGATTAACAGCAAGATATGATCGACCGCCAAATCACCATGTACATGGAACCCCGAAATACGAAAACCATTACGTACTGCCGGGAAAAGACTGTCCCATAACGGTCCACCTGGCTTAAGATTACATTGTTCGAGGTACTTTTTCGGTGATGCAAGTGTTGTACAAATTGAGGAGTCAGCTGAGCCGCCGTAGATCCCTGCCATCCATAAATACGCTGAACCATATCCCTCATAATTTGGCATTTGTCTCGCCACAAATTCTGACGCACCGGGACTTCTAAAACTTTCCACATGATATGCCCAGCGGACGGGCATCGCGCCTTCACGATCGAGTAGTGTCATGGCGGCATGATCTTCTGCACCTAACTTCGATGCGATGGTTGTTATGCCGTAGCGTGCCCAGTGGTCACTCAGCTCCGCCCTGAAGGCCCGGGCCAGGAGCTTAATCCGGCGCATGTAAGGTATCTTGCCTTTACCAGGAAAGAACTCCCTGCGCATGGCGGGAACAACTGCATCAATTATTTCAGAAGATTGATCTCCTAGTCGTCCTGTTGGCTCTCCCTTCGAATCGAGTTCTGGTCCCAGGTCAACTTGCGGAACCTTTTCCAGTAAGGCCTTAAGGCCCAGGGAATTTACCATCATGTTGCCATCTGCATCGATCAGTACAGGTCGATTGGGTACCAGTTGATCCAGGTCGTAGCGGTCAAACTCCTTAAAAAAATAATAATCTGCATCGCCAGGAGCAGAGCGCATCAGATAGTACAACCAGGGATTGTCCCCGGGCGGCGTCTTAAGATCTTTTTGAACCTGGACCTCCAGTTGTCCTAACATTATTCTCAAGCTCTCGCGCATATCAACGTTCAGTCTTGGTCCTTCTATCATATGCGTGGCGGCAATCTCTGGGGCCATTTCCGGTGCAGTCCGATAACCAGCATATTGTTGAGGATGGGCGTGTGTATCAATGATGCCCGGCATGACTGTTTTGCCGTCAAGGTCTATGCGTTCGGTTTGAGATCCAGCCAACCTTAAGATGGACTCATCAGAGCCTACAGCCAGGATCTTATCATTTCGGATTGCGATTGCTTGAGCCACGGTAAAATCACCTTCGTCCGAGTCTACGGTCAGAACATCACCGTTAAATAAAATCATGTCTGCTGTCTCGGCGGTATTTTGTTGTGCAAGTCCCGACACGCTGAACAAAATAAAACCAGAACCTAAAATAAATTTCCTGAAGATTGTTGCTCTCATTTTCTTACACTCCCCATTGTAGTGTTCTGGTGATCTGGCATAAAAAAAACAGATTCAGTCTGATTGATGCCTAAAAAACTGATTATATTAATTGTAGTGTATTCGTGGCTAAGCATTCTAAATAACAGTCTGTGCAGTAGATTAATTTACAAGTGTAAGTAAACTAAGGAACCTCAGATTAAGTCTCAATACTTTTTAAATTGTCATTCTGGCGAAGGCCAGAATCCAATTAAAACAATCGCTTACTTGATACTGATTTTTTACAAATGAAGGTCAAGATACTTAATTAGAGGTTCCCTAATGTTAATTACCTTGATATTTGTTTGTACCGTTGATAATACTTTCGGCCCAGTTGGTCCAAAACTCCCCAGGGTTTGAAGAATAATCATCATCATAATTACCAGGTGCTGTAATACCAGGTAACTCGGGTATCCAGTCTCGTGCCAGGATCTCATCAGGGTCACCATAACGGGAGGCCAGTGCACGTACCTCTTGATTCCGACTGGCCAAAATTTGTCCATGCTCAATTAACGTATCCCAATTCCCAGTATCACGCAGACGGATTTGATAGGTAGGTAAAAGTGTGTGGTTGTGCATGGCATGGCCGATAGGCAGCGCGTGTTCTTTACCAAAGGCAAATGATTTAGGTGAACGTTGTGCTTTTTCCTTGTTTAGTTCGGGACCATTTTTTACCTCAGATCCAAATGACCAATGAATAACGCCACCCGCATTTCTCTCTGACATATTGTTGCCTACCAATACTTCTCCCGGATGTTTAAAATATTTGGGGTTGGTTGCAGTCCCCGCTTCAAATAACCACCAGAAACCCGGACTCTTTTGGTATGGCCAGGTAAGGTCATTTATCTTGGGATAATTCAGCCACAGCCTAAACCCATCACCGTAGAAACCACCACCTTTAATATCTCGTACATAACCATCTCTGAGATGAATTTCCATCCTTGGGTGGTTTGAGGCATGACTATTACTGGAGGCTATAATGCCGTTGGCTGTGGTGACCTGAACTGGGGTGAGCCATGCATTACTTCGTGCCGGATAATTTATATACGATGATGGAAATATCCCTGAGGATTGAGACGGGATCATGAACATATGTCCCTGAGCATAGGCGCCTTTACTCCAGGTTAATGCATCTTCAGGCGTCAACTCAAAATAAAATGCAGTGCCTTCAGGATCAGATACTTCAACGCGATCACTGTAGGCCGTGGGTTCCATTAGTTTACTTTCAATGAGTCGCCAGACATCTGAAGGGTAGGCCGGTACCTTGCTCATAATGTCAAAGTTATTCAGGTAGGTATAATTACCGTATAACTTTGTCCCATGATGAAGAAGATCCTGTCTGGCAATTGCCCTACCGCTATCTCGCCAGAACATCTTATTTACTTCAGGATGTTCATCTAGATACTTAATGACAGCGGTATCAACTATGTGACTATAATTTCTGGCCAACTCTTCAAGTTGTCTATCCGGGTATTCAAATTCTGGCCAGGTAGCATCTGCCAGAACCGGGTCTTGTTCACGTGTCCATTGTACTGCCCCATCCCAGTCTGGGATCTTACCCGTGATATTGAGGAAGTTTAATTCCTGTTGTCCATCACCAGCCTTAAAGATATTTTTTATCGCATCGATTTTTTGAACTGCCTCAATGGAAATTCCTGCGAGTTCATTTTCATAGAGAATTCTTGCTTCAATATTTCTAGTGGAATATGCCCTGATTATCGCTTCTTGCACCAGGGGATTCGCTGTGTGTGGGACGGGGATCAGAACAATGTCCCCGGGGTTTGCCAGACCAAGAGGGCTACGGCCACCTTTTTGTATGACGGCATATTTTGCCTGAGGTATTACCTGTTCAACTGATTCGGGTAAGTTTAAATAACCTGGGAATTTTGCAGTGGGATAGGGTGCATTTGTGCCTGGACCAATCAAACCCATTTCCTTTCGTAATTTGTCGATATCAGTTGGGTTCCATGGCGCATAGACCTTGTTTCGATCTTCTGCTGACATTTGTAGTTGTTCAGGACTTAAATGTTGATGGGCAAAACTGTATTGAGACAGGATCAGTAGAGATATAACTGAAATGATGAAACCTTTTGACATGAAGTTGTGTTGCATAGAGCACCTATATTATGAAGCCCCGTTTAGGATAGCATTATAATAATCGTAATGTTACTGGTGTCTTCATTGGAAAATATTTATTAATATCATATGTAGTGTGTAGATCTAAGTTGCTCTAAATTAACATACAATATCTCCATGAATTGTTTGAAAAACTAACCAGAGCCATTCCGTTCGTCATTCCCGCGCATGCGGGAATCCAGTCAAATTCTGAATGAAGTATCTAATTTTATATCTAATGGATGCCGGGTATTATTCTCTATAACGGTTCAATTATTATAATTAAGTGGTGATCTGGGATTTCTCTTTTTTTTCTATATTTAGGTTATCATTGAGGTCAGCAGGTGCATTTTAAATTAATACACACAGGATAAAAAATGAAAAAAATATTACTTTTGGGATCTGGCGAATTGGGCAAGGAATTCGTGATCAGTTTAAAGCGATTGGGTTGTTATGTTGTTGCATGTGATAGCTATGCAGATGCACCTGCCATGCAGGTGGCGGATGAATTTTGCGTATTTAGTATGTTGGATGAAGTACCACTCAGGGACGCGATTCAAAAACATCAACCAGATTTAATCGTTCCCGAAATTGAAGCAATAAGAACAGAAGTCTTACTAGAGGTTGAAAAAGAAGGTTTTGAAGTCATACCCAGTGCCAGAGCCACTAACCTCACCATGAACCGCGACCGCATCAGAGATCTTGCATCGGATATTGGTGTCCGCACTGCAAAATATAGTTACGCTGAGTCTGTCGAAGAATTACAGGCCAATGCAGAAGAGATTGGTTTTCCAGTGGTTATCAAACCCGTTATGAGTTCTTCTGGTAAAGGCCAGAGTGTTGCTAAAGATGCGACTGATATTCAAGTCAGTTGGGAGTATGCCTGTGCCGGGATGCGTGGTGATCGTAAAAAAGTAATTGTTGAAGAGTTCATTAACTTCGATTTTGAAATTACACTCCTCACTATAAGGCAACGAAATGGCGCAACACTATATTGTGATCCCATTGGTCATGTACAAGAAAGAGGGGATTATCAATATAGTTGGCAACCTCAAGCTATGAAGCCTGACAGTCTTAAGTCAGCGCAGGATATGGCAGATAAAGTCACCTCAGACTTAGGTGGTGTGGGACTGTTCGGAGTAGAGTTTTTCGTTACGAAAAACGAAGTCATCTTTAGCGAATTGAGTCCGAGACCCCATGACACAGGTATGGTGACATTGATTAGTCAAAACCTGAGTGAGTTTGATCTGCATGCCCGGGCTATTCTTGGCTTACCTATCCCATTGATAGAATCAATTGAGGGAGCAAGTGCAGTAGTACTGGCAACCAAAGATGGTGAAAACCCGACTTATTCTGGCGTCGAGGATGCATTGAGTGAGCCTGGCATTGATGTGCGAATTTTTGGGAAACCCACCACGCGTCCCTATCGACGTATGGCTGTGGCCCTGGCTAAAAATCAAAATGCGTTGGAAAGGGCGAGGCAAGCTGCTGCAAAGATAACTGTTTTATGATGGATCAGAAAGGATGAGTACAATACTCACACCTCGACTCTAGATTTTAATTGGGCATTACAGAGTGTAGTACTCGTAGAAAAATCTCGGGATCAAGAAAGCCATTGCCCCAGATTTTATCTAATTCTGCATTGGGATTTAATGCAATGATTTCCTCAATTATCTTCCCCTGAGCCATCAGTTCCTGCATATTATTTTTGACCGCTATCAACATATAGATGCCATCACTTACTTGAATTGAATCGATGGTGGTATTTGCGAATTGGTCATCATCCTGAGCAATTACAATGTTTATATTGATAAAAGTTAATACAGATAATAAATATAATATTTTTTGGGTTTGATTCATTTTAACTATCCTTATGTTTATAGATTTAACCACCGTCACCGGGGTCTATCATTCCTATTTGCCCACCCCAATGACCGCCGTACCAGGCCCTGCCTTCGGGGTCTACGCCCATGAATCGAACACTGGTATTGCGAGTGGGCACAGAAAATTCAATGAACTCGCCTGTCTTTGGATCAAATCGGGTAATGTTGTTTCCACCCGTATCCGCATACCAGATATGGCCACGTTTTTTATCCACGGTGATGCCATAGGGTGTTGCATACTCAGTAGGAGGTTGATGGAGTGTAATCTCGCCGGTGTTTGGATCCAGCATGCCCAACTTGTGTCCGTAGTAATCGGCATACCAGATATTGTCGTCAGCATCGACACCAATTCCTCTAGAACTTAGCATTTCTGGGGTATGAAAGCTCTTCGTCTCGCCAGTGTCGGGATCTATCCGGAAGATGACACCTAAATTAAATTGGGTGACCCAGGGAAATCCCTTTGAATCCACGGCCAGGGCATAACTATTAATTGCATTGGCCCCTCTACCATATTTTTGAGCATAAGAGCCTTCCGGGACTGATGCTGGTCGCGGGTTTGGGTAGGCACGAAATTTCTTCGTCTTGGTGTTAAGACTCCAGGTATCATTTCTGGCAACGATCCAAAGGATGTCTTCTCTTGTAGGGTCCTTCACAACGACTCGCGCGCCCTGGGGTTTCTCAGGCCAGGAATAGATCTCCAGATTCCCATCGGTATCGGCCGCGATCAACTTTTCATCCACGCCGCCTTCCGTTGCCATGGCAACGATGAATCTACCGTCTTTCATTACCGTACCCGTATGGGCATGGGACTCTGGAACGGGGATAGGGTACTCGGCAAATGTTTCTGTTATTGGATCGAAGCGGCCAATCTTGTTGGATGGCACATCGATCTCAGAAAACCAGACCATACCGCTGTTATCATCTACAGTAACACTATGTGCCATGGCTTCATCCGTAGGGATCTTCCATTCGATGATGGTCGCCTTTAACGCCTTATCTGTCAGTGTTGAAAACTTTACCTTTGAGTAATCGAGTTCCGTTTTCATGGGACCCAGTAGACCCTCATGACCAAAGAGGGTATCTACTCCTGGGAGCATTTTTGCCACCAGCGCATCATCGAACTGACTGGTGCCGGATCGTCGCAAAGTCATCCCTGGTAAAAATGCCTCCCAGCCAGCGGCGGGCATGCCCGCCATTTGCAAGGCCGTTTCCAGGCCATGGCAATTTGAACAGCGATCATAGACCTGAATAATATCGCTTGTTTCAGGGATGAGGAAGCGCATCTCTGCACTGACCAGTCGGCTGACATCCATATGAGATGTTAGGGTAAAATTTATTTCATCATTTTGACTGGTATCGACTTCTTTATTTACTAATGCATAACCTTTTCCATCCACAGTCACGTTGTACAAGGCCGGGTCTAGTCCCTCGATCCGATAATGCCCAGCGCTATTTGTGTATTTGGAGACAGTCTTGCTCCCCAGGTTTGCTTTTACCGTCGCCCCGCGGACAGGCTTTCCTCCATTATCAGTCACTACACCACGAATGAATGCATCGCCGGCAGCCAGTACCAGACTCGTCGAGGTTAATAGTGATAATGTCAGAACCACTCCCGTTACAACGATATAATTTAGAATTCGCATATTCGTTTTCATTAGATTACCCCTTTTGTTATTTCCATCCACTTCTGCACTAAATCTATATTTATATTATGCACAAAATATTTCTTTATTTTGCCAGCTTTTCATTAATCCAACGAACTATCATTCCTTCTAATTCCGGTTTGGTTTTCATCATCGCTGATCCCCTTCCAGCATCTTCATATACCAACAACTCGGTCTCTTTATTATTTGACAATTGGTAAGCCTCGCGAGTAGCGTCTATCAGGCTTCTGCCATCTGCTCTGATATCACGTGTGCTAGCAACCAGAAATAATGGAATATCTATCTCGGCCAGATATTTTTTGGTGTCATCATTACCCCCATAAAAAGAAAGGCCAACAATTGTTTTTATACGGTCATCGCCATAAGCGGCGCCGACAGTTGGTCCACCTCTGGACGTTGCAGTAACCAGGGCGATGCGATTTGAATCTACACCACTCTGCGAGGTGATAAATTTTATTGCGGCTTTAATATCTTTTTGTATTGTATCTATATCAAAGGCATAAGGTCTTTCATTTGGTACACTTTTCATATAACCACGTTGGTCAAATATCAGTGACGCCAATCCTGTTTTTGTTGCTTCACGTGCCAGGTGATACCAGGTGGTGGCATCATGATTTGCACCGTGGACATATACAACACCGCCAACCGGTCCTGCATTCTTATCAAGACCATCTGGCATATAAAGGGTGCCCCGAAGTAGTTTTCCGTCTTCAGTTTTAAAAGATATTGCTGATTGGTAGCCAATACCTACAAGGTTTTCCTTGAGCCAGTCTGTCGTCCTCTTGATAGGCTGGCCTGGACGGTTAAATATCGATGCGCCACGATCCATGACAAACATCAGACGACTTCCCTTATCTTCCGATAGAAAAAAAGGTTCAGCGGCCATCTCCTGTTTTTGTTTGGGATCGTCTTCACTGGCTAATGCCAGAATAGGTAAATCTTTTCGGAATTTAATGCTCTCACGTCCCTTGTCACTTAACCAACCTGTACTCAAGATCAATGCCTTAATTTGAGATAGATTAATTGCGGCTTCACGTGCAACGTAATCAACCATGTCGCTGGCACCAAAAACAGCTATGCGGTTACCATCCACTTCCTTTTGAGAAGATAGATGTTTAACAGCGGCACGGATATCCAACTGCATAGCATCGCGTTCTTCTTGTGTAAATGATTGGTAATCTTTATCACCATAACTGGCATCCGTGCCACGTATATCAACGGCCAAAGCTGCCATGCCAATATCCGCAACACCCAGTGAGATTTCATCGCTGATACTCCTCGGGACCCAACCCGGTTCGCTTAATATTACCAGTCCAGGGATAGGCGTGGCTCTGATGTCTGGTGGCAGGTAATAGGTTGCATGAATAGTCCAGCCGTCTTCGGTTTTGAAACTAAGATCTTTGATCAGTGTTTTTGACTCTGCGGGGATTTGTGCGTTTGTGGTCGTAATCGACACAATGAACAGTGTCGCAATGAGAATGTAAAATCGCTCTGCCCATTTCTTTTCTGTATATAGCTTCATGGTTTTATTCTGAATAAGTAATTGAGTGTCATGTGGATAGATTGCGCTTTATTTTGCATATACATTATCTATTACTCCTAATCTCTAAATTGTATGCGCATGATTTTATTGGTGCGATACGAAGGTACCCACACTTCAATTTGATCCTTGTAATTATCTACTGCGATGAATCTTGACTCTGTCCCCAGGGTAGGTAACCGAAATTCTGTCCACTGATCAGTCTTGGGATTATATCTTGCGACCGTGTCTGCATTCATCATGTTCATCCATACCATTCCATTTTTATCGATGGTGGTATCATAAATTCCAGGAAATGCTTTTTGATTTGGATAATCAATATAGGTGACCTCATGGGTGCGATTGTCTATGCGTGCCAGGTTGTTCCCCCAATAATCAGCGACCCAAACATAATTTCCATTTTTTTCTGCTCCCAGTCGACGTGGCCCTTGCGCCCACGGTGTTGCGGAATTCCAGTCCGAGCCTATGGAGTTAAATAACTCTTTATCGTCTTCTGTCATCAGATGGTCCCACTTGTCTACAGGTGCCAGACTTAACTCCGAGACCTCGCCAGTGCGGCCATTGCCTATGCCCAATTTGCTGATTGCCATCTGCGCCCACCAACCATTCCCCAGGGAATCCACTGCAACGCCATAGGTTCTACCTTCATAGGTGGGTATTTTTGATTTGAAATTAGTAAATTTTTTCGTTTCAGGATTAAAACTGACAGCGCCCTGGCGAGAAGATGCCCAAATGATTCCGTCGTTGTCTACATCCAATGTCCCACCCACTGCGCCAACACCCTCTGGCGGCTTGTAATAAGATGCAATGTCTGTTTTCGGATCGATTTCCACAAATGCACCATCGGCATTGAGCCAGGCATGGCCTTTTTGATCTATAACCAGTCCATGACTAGCTGCTGCATTACCGTTTCTGCCCGGTACCTTATAATTTTTTACCTCACCGGTGCGTGGATCCAATCTTGCAATGGTGCGTAGTGTATCCACCTGAGAATCGGCAACCCAGACATAACCGTAGGGATCCGGCTCTACATCATGGGGTCCTCGGGACTGGTACACAGATGGGACACCTTCTGTCCAATCACTGCCAGTGAAGCTAACGTATTCTCCATTTAATCCCGAGGTGTAATCATATTCTGTTATAACAACCCGGGCGGCCTCGCCTCGGGGGCGTGGAAATGGCTTCAATTCCATTGGCATCGCCTCGGGTCCACGTATTTTTGCCAAGTAGGTCGCCAACTCTTCCCGGTATTGCCGGATTAATTGCATTACGTTACTGTCCGCGTGCGGTGGTTGCCCAAAAATAGTCAGCGTCTCCATAGTAGTGACAATCTTTCGCCAACCGTCCTGGTTAAATCGATTCTGTAAAACAAAGTTTGGGATATGACAACCAGAACAGTTATTACGAAAAATTAACTTCATGCGATGGTTTTCTTTTGTATCTTCCGGTAAGTTCGCTATCCATTCACTGCCGGTCAATTGCCGTCCTATGTCTTGAAATTCTCCAAGGGCAAAGTTTTGCCGTAATTGTCCTGATGTAGTCAATTGCAATGCTGCCTCCGCTCTTGAAAATCCCGCTGCCTGGGCCCAGACTTTATAATTACCGGCTTCCAGTGGTGGAAACATATAGTCGCCATTGTCATCAGTGAACACCGAGGTAGCGTAGGTATTGTTTGTTTCCCTCGCAGTAACTACGATTCCATACAGACCTTCCCCCGACGCGGAAGTAATGTTGCCCTGCAATTCACCAGCTGTTGCCATGCTAATAGGTGAACCTGGTAGCAACGCTAGCGTAAATAAAAATACACTTAACAGTTTTAATATTGAATGACTCATTATAATTTCTCCTTCGCAAGATTATCTACAGGCACTATCTTGTCCGGCCCACCACCAACATCTTCGCCCGGATGGATAAAATCACTTAACTTAAAAATCTTCAGATACAAAACAATTTGATCCATGTCGGTCTCCGTCAAGCCATAGCGAAAACCCGGCATCCGTGTGGTGCCATCACGAATCGCTGAGCGCGCTCTATTTTCCGTGTTGGCGTCCATAATAAAGCCCTCTAATTTTGGGCCATAAGTGGGTAATTCTGGGAGGTGTAGTTGTGAAGGAGCGGGCATATGGCAGACTGAACAACGTTGTAAAAATAATTTCTTGCCTGCCAACTCACTTTCGGAAAGTTGTTGTGCTGCAGCGAACTGTAGTAGCACTAAGGACAACGCTATTATCGACATCAGTTGTGCCAATAGTGGATGATATCTTTGCCGCCCGGTATATTGCTTACTCATAAACACTTTCCCCCCTCAGATTGAGTCGCATATATTTAGAGTTATAATGACAACATAAATCCCATACGCTAAATGGTATTAAGTTGTTATATACAGGTAATACAAATACTCTGTCTGACTACGTTTGTAAAGCCAAAATGGGATACAGACATGGTTTAGTGACAAGTCTGTTACAAAGAAATTGATTAGCTCAGTATTGATTGATTTCTTTGTGAAAAATTGAAAAATAATTTGGGCGACTATGTAAGCAAATGTACATGAAAGGGATTCATTAATACTAATAATAAAAAAGACAATTTTTATCTTTTTTACAGCCATCCTGCTGATGCTTAGCGGTTGTTCCAGAGAAGAATCATTCTCCCAAATAGAGATGACCAACAGGCAAGAGTCCCAGCGTGAAAATACAGCCAACGTTGATCAGATCGCTGTTGCTGATTCTCGGCGACCTTTCGAAGATGTGGCACGTGATGCTGGTCGTAAACCTGTCCAGGTATTGAAATATTTTGGGATAACACCCGGTCAACGTGTAGTGGATTTCACCTCCGGTATTGGGTATTTTACCCGTATCATTTCAGTGATAGTCGGTAGTGAGGGATCTGTCGTCCCACATAACAGTGGTCCCCGTATGAACAG
>Ga0302127_10001290_pt1 | contig 14748 bp, 7 predicted proteins | sample CB4_SCM_MG_FD_204452 | JGI IMG/M metagenome (GOLD analysis project Ga0302127, IMG submission 204452) | Marine microbial communities from Western Arctic Ocean, Canada - CB4_SCM | ecosystem: Environmental > Aquatic > Marine > Oceanic | place: Canada: Western Arctic Ocean | collected 2017-09-24
CTTGGGACACAAAGAGATCATCTACAGAATATATTTGCCGGTTTCCCGCTGCATCCTCAACAATTAATTCGGCGGCCCAAGTCCCGGGTCTTCCTTCACTACCTAAGTCTATAATTACAAAATTTGATTCTGAAGAACCACCCATCTGGGAGGTAATCAATTGCCTATCCCTCTCAACTGAAATTGACCAGAACGAGATATCTGGGTCAAGGAAATCAGCTCTCAATTCTAAATGGCAAGAAGCAATTGGCTCGGGATTAAACACTGTTGAGACGGGTTTTAGTTTACAACCAGGTTCTAACCATTGTAAACTTGCTCGAGGAGCGTTTCTATCAATCAATATTGTATGTGATACCATAGCCAAATTATCAACTATATCCCAACTTTGTACTGTGATTGTTTCTAACCCTTCATTATCTAAAAAGTCAACAAATACGAAATAATTCCCTTCTAAATCACACTGGGTTGAATATTTTGAGCCCGACTCTAAATTGATTTCAACTATCAATCCAACTTCACACTCTCCAGTGACATTCCATTGCCATAAGGGGGTAGCAAAACCTTCCAATGGAGATGAAATAGTAAGGTGAGGCCTGCGACTATCAAGTAAAACTGTTAACTCAAACAGGTACATTAACTCAAGAGCTTCTACTTCAAATCGGAGTGAATTATTTCCTTCATTTAGATGAACGCTAACAATCAAGTCACCACTCGAAAGTTCAGAACCATTTTGAACGACCCAAGAAGAACCATCCCAAATTTGTACCGACCATCCTTGTTCTGGGCCAATATGTAGGTCTACAAATTGTCTGGAGGAATTTACAACGCCACCATCCCATAGTGCTACCAAAGTTGGTTCGTAAGCTTCTGGCGTCAGATAGACATCAATACAATCAGTGACTACATTTGCTGATGGTCCAACAGTCAAATCAGAAGCAAGCAAACAGAGTTGGTGCCACCCTGTTTCATCCAATATAACTTCAGTTTGCATTGTCAAGTCCCCTGTGGAAAACTCGCTGACCACGACCCCATCAATAGTAAGAGATTGGTGGGATATTTCTGAAATATTCCAACTAATAGGCACTTTATGATTCCAAATAGTAGAATTGTTCATCGGTGTGATCCAGTCAATTGTTGGTGCCTTTCGGTCTAATAATAAAGTGAAATTCTCATAACCCCAGTTACCTGACCAGTCTAAGGTTTCAACAAAAATCTGCCATCTGCCTTCAGTTAATCCTGTATGATTCACTTGTAATGAGAACGGTATGTAAATGTTTGAGGGAGGAGGGGGTGCGCCCTCACGTAGATGGGAAGAATCATTCAAACCCCATGGGGGTGAATACTGTGAAATACAAGCTGAAGTATGTTCAATTCCAGCCTCATCAATGAAGTAAGTGCATACTTGTTTTGTATCAAAGTATACATCAAAATTTACTCTTAATGGTATTTGTTTAACATTCAGGCGGTCTGGAGGAATCAAGTCTTCCTCCAACCAAACCTCACCATCCGAAATACCTCCGTAACTGGTTAGTACAATCTGTGGTTCAGGACCATTGTTATGCGCGCCCCACCCATCATAAGCGACCTCAAATTCCCGGCTATTCCAATTCCCCGCCAAGTCACGTGCGGTGATTGTGAAGTTGTTTAAGTCAACCCAATCCCATGTAGACACATTGTTTGGATCTCCAGTCCCTGCAACCCAATACGTGGGATGAAGAGCAAGTTGTATTTCTGCAATCCCCGTTTCATTGATTGCTATCAAAGTACTATTCAACCACAATTCGGCACCCACATCAGTTTGTACTAGAATTGACATGTTGGAATTATTATACAAGAATTCCCAACCAGAAATAATAATTGGTGGTGCCAAATCATCAAACTCAACCATCAAATTTGAACTATTTTCTCGACCTGCAACATCGATAACTTCTGCTGAGTAAGTTCTCCAGCCATTGTCTGCAGGTAGAGAGAGGTTTAGCCAAGCTGAACGCAGTGTTAGGTCAACATAAGGTGATTTCGAGGTTTCAATACCTGTTGGGACAAAACTCCATGAATCTGTAATCAATAACTGATCAATCGCTACCCCATCTTCAGATGCCCAGATATTGATAGTATGCCTGCCTGGGGTGGTAACTTGAAACTGTACCGGACTAGATTGACTCTGATCTAGTGCCATATTCGACCATTCCCAAGTACCATAATTACTGGTGTACAGACCTACTGGCGTACTTGTGATTGCAGTCTGGTCAATTCCAATATGCACTGCATGACCATACACGTCTACTGCATTCATTCTTAGCCAAATATAGTAAGTACCATTTGTTGGGAAATCTATAGAGTAATCCATGCGGGGGCCTGAATCGGGATACTGTGCAATCCAACCATTGTCACTATCAGTAGTTAAGTACCTATTTTTGCTAGAATTATTAGACGTACTGACGACCCAATCTGGTGCTAAGGGATCTGTGCCTTCGGCAATTGATGTGGGTTCATCAACCTCTAAAGTCACAAAACCACCGGATTCATGGAAATGAGAACCTAGAGACTCATTGTTTGCATTATTCCAATGTGACCACGAATCGGCGTAATCAGTAGAGACTCCGCCTCTCTCAGAGATTGCCTCTAGTGTAAATGATTCATTGGCCCAATCCACTAATGGTTGAGTATCAACGGTTAAGGAAGATAGATTGAATCCCCCACCAAAATCATGTGCCTCAAGAGTGACAGGAATAGATTGATTTGTCCTTGTCAGGTTCACAGGGGTTAAGAAATCTAAAATCGGCACCAATTCTTCCAATTGATAATCATAACTTAGGCGAATAGACCCTCCCGAAGCGAGATTGACGACCAAGAACCCTTGCCAATTACCCGGCATCTCAGGCATCTCATAACTGATATTCACATCAAAAGCACTTACTGGAGTCATTCCACCAAGAGAACTGCTGCCGTTTGGAAATCTAGAATTAATTTGCGAAGTATTGAGTGTTGTAATATTTCCAACAGATAGAGAATCTCCCGCAACTACTGTTTCCCTTAACCAGAATGAAGCAGTGCCATTTGGTACATCAAAGCCATGGACAACTGCCCACCAAGTCCCTGAAGTAGGTGATTCAATGAGAATCTCTTCATCAGAATTCCAGTTGCCACTAGTTTGAATCTGTTCACTACCAAAATCAATTATTCCATTATTATTTTTATCACGATAAAGTGCTAAGTCTAAATCTGTTCGAGGGGATATTGAGTCTATTTCAACCTTTAATAATTCGGCATCTTGGACTTCTATTTGATGTGAATATCCGGATGAAGACCAGCTTCCTACTGTATCTTGTGTTGCCGTTTCAGATGGTAGTAGTACTGGACGAGTCCACCCAAACCCTTCAATTGATGAAACATTTAGAGGCAAAGTTGCCCCAATTGTGATGACTTCATCCCCCGCAGCATCTGCCCAATCATTCACTACCTTGGAAAATGAGCCATTAATTGCATTGACTAGACCAACACTAATATTCAGCGGATTATCATTAGTATTTACACCATGGCGTATTGAATGAAGCATCATCTGTTTCATTCCGGGTGTTGCATCAGCTACCAAAATTTCATGGCTACCTCCTGTTGAAGTCTGCCATTGATATTTACCTGAGCCAATATCCATATTTTCAGATGAAACTTCGGGAACTAAGTTGTATTGGCCATAAGCAACAGGGTCTTCCAAAGAATATGGATGACCATTTTCAGACATCCAAATTACATCAACATCTGTGTAAATATTATCTGGCCAATCAACATCTATCACTATAGCACCATTACCTGAGAGGTTGTGAGGCCAATCAAAAGTTAGGAATTTCCAGTCACCTGATTCTGAACGCCAACCCCATCTCTGAGCACCTTGTAACCAAGTTTCACTGTATAGTGTTTGATTGCTCATATTTCCATCAATCGGCTTTGGAACTAAATTAATTGGGCCATTTGACGCAACATTAACAATTACTGGTAAAGCCCAATCATAAGATGAATTATTTGACTCAAACTGGAATCTCACCTGTTCTTGACGCAACTGTGGTAGAGCATTCGGTGGAACTTCAACACGACAATTAACGTGAAGGGTCCCATTCGCAGGAATTGTAGAATTACCTGCACAAGGTGATAACCAAGATGAATTTTCAGAGTGACCAAAAGCAGACCAATCAATTTCAATTGCCAGTGGATCAATCACATTAGTTCGAATATTTTCCCGATATACACCGAGTAGAATCCCATCACCCTCACGTTCTAACGGCAATCCAAGCCGCACCTCAGCTTGGCCACTGGCGTATGAATGAGAGGTCACCATGGAGTATTCACTACCACCCTCCATTTCCCCTGAATCGACTAGAGAATTATTGTTGGTGTCATCCCACCATTTTCCATCTCCATCATCATCATGCCAGCGCATCAACTTAATGTATACGCGGTTTTCTTCGTACATGTCGTTATTGCCATCAAACCCAGCACCTGGTAAAGTAACCCGTGCTCTTATCAGTGAAGTCCCATTTGGTAATGAGAGGTTCGCATCTCCTTTTATGTGGACTGGAATCAAAATATCCGGCCTATCCGCCTGATAACCATCCCATCCTAAAGTGGTTGAAGAATTCCACACTTGCGTATAGTGGGCTGTAGGCTCAAGAGAAGCGCCGTCCCAAGATATATTGACGGGAGTTCCGCCTGTTCCGTTTACTGTAAAGTTCGCCCATGAGGATTGACCAGGGAATAGGATATTCGTGTTTGCATCCCTGTGAACCCCATGATTTGAACCAGCCATCCACGAGGCAGGCGTCACCCATGCCGAACCATTTGCACCTTGGATAACTGCTACTGCTCTGCTGATATTTGCAAATCCACCACCTTGTACTAATGGGTCGTAACCACGGTCATCAGCTGTTGACATCAACAAGTCACGAACTGTTTGCGAATCTGGATACACTCCATATTCCTGCATCCATGCATCGTAAATCAATGCAACTAATCCTGCTGCGATGGGAGTTGCAAGTGAAGTACCACCCCAAGTTCTGTAAGCAGAATTTGCATTTGTAACATCGTTCAGGCCCCTATTCCCAGTAGCCGACCATCCAACTGTTACGATGTCAGGGTCTAGGCGACTTGCAGAATTTGGTCCTCGATTTGACCAGGGAGCAGCATCCCCCCAAGTCCCACCATGAGATTGGCCTGCTTGTGAAGAAAACGCACCAACAGAAATGATTCCATGTGAACCACCTGGAGAAGCAGCAGTACCGTAACCATGGCCACCATTACCCATCGCAACAAGGAATGTTGTGTTCTTGGAGTGCACCCTTGTTAACCAATCTAAGTACAGTGACATTTGGTCAGTACCGTCATTATGAACATTTGACCAGCCAAATGAGAACGAACCAATCTGGGCTTCGTCTCCGCTATCTGTCACACCATCATAGCCTTCGGCTAGGAATCTCCATGCATCAAGGAAAGAACCGCCTGCATAAAAATCAGCAACTGAAATCAATTCTGAATTCGGTGCCATCCCCAAGACCTTCCCATTTGCGATTTCCCCTTGTGCAGCAACTGCTGATGCACAGAGTGTACCATGATTCCCACCAGGATCGTTGACATCATCAATCATGAATAGTGTCAAATTTCCGGACCCTGCAATACGGTTCTGAAATCCGGCTCTTGCGGCATAAGTAGCCCCGTAAGGAACTCCATTAACACCATCGCTAACCCAATACAAAAGTCCACCAGATTGGTCCCATAACCCATCGCTATCAGTATCTATACCAGAGGTTTCACTACCTCTACGCATTGGTTTTTCTTCACTGAAATCACCATCTCTGTCAAAGTCAACATATACAGTTTCATAAACTCCAGCAGTAAAATCATCAACAACCAAAATATTGACTTCTCCTCCAGCTCTTACAATTAATTGAGAATCGGGATGAAGTCCATAATGATAAATCCCAGAAAGTGAAGGAAGTAAGCCTAAAACATCGAATCCAGTTGAATCAAGCACCGAATTGTTGTTTGAGTCATTATCTAGATTTGTGGTGTCCGAATAATATGAACCACGATTCAACGGATATGAATCACCATCTTTCAGCCAAATATCAACACTCCGAGGGTCCCACATTATTGGCCAGCCATCATAGGGGTTGTTAGGGTCATTAACCCTAGCCTGAGTCCCATTCAAATCGGGATGAGCAAAGTCAATCCCTGAGTCGACGACTGCAACCTTTACCCCTGACCCATTAACACCCATTGCCCATGAGTCGGTTGCGCCGTGCAACTCACCTGTACGTACGGAGAAAGGTTCCCCTAGGTCGGTTGAGAATGGTTCTGGAGAACCTGGATTTTCAAAAATAGACATTACACCATTGATTCCTAGTATCTTCGGAACAACATTAGCAGGTAGGAGGAGTTTGCGATGCTCAAGTATTCCTGATGAAGGAGTAGTTTCAACTAATAATTCCCCTTTCAAGGGTTGGGATTGCTTTACGTCATACCCATAGGATTTTTGCCATATATCAAGTGAGAATAAATCCCGAGTAATCACGAAGACTTCAACTTGTTCTTCCCCACGTAACCACCAATCTGAAGCTGGTGGCCAAATCTGTGCTTCATTTGAATTTGAATAAATATTGCCTGAATTATCAAGTTGTACTTTGTCGTCTGATTGAACAGAAATGGCTTCAATTGGTTCGAAATCTATGGCAACTGACCATGGCATTAGAAGCATGATAAAGAGAATGAAAACAGACCTCAAGACCGAAGGTCGACTAACCATAAGGAACCGGATTCCTACCGAGCCCTTGAAGGGCTCGCACAGATGATTAGTAGTTGTAATTACATTCTCTAAGCGTCAAGGTCAAAACCAAGTGGCTTTTGGCCGAGTCCACTAGTTCCGTAGTGTAGTGGTCCATCATCTCTGGTTTTGGTCCAGGGGACGCAGGTTCGACTCCTGCCGGGACTACCAATTATTCTATTCTGCGATGTGAAAACTAACCTTCTAAATAACATCTATGGACTCTAAATATATTGAAAATGCAATAGCACCACTGTCCAACATAGTACTCAAAGATGCTCGTGCCGGGATTTGAACCCGGGTCGACGGATCGAGAACCCGTCATGATGGGCCGAACTACACCACACAAGCCAAGCAACCCGCCGACTAACCATCGGTATATCAACAAACAGGGTGGCTATAATTTTCAGATTTACTTTCACTTTCACTTACCGATGGCTTGCATACTCACATTTCACTTTCACTTTCAGTTTACACTCCCCATCGTTGGTTCATATACCGCCCCTCTCTGGTTCTGTCCATGCAAACAGGCATAACGAACAGAGAAATGATATTGGCAGAAGTGGTTATTGAAACGCCCTTCCGAAGCCTAAGAATGAGTAGTAAGGGGAATGATACCATACAAGATGTAAGTCATAGATTAGTACGTCTGGCGACATCAAGTGGAAGATTGGCTACATCAATTACAGATACTGATGATTTCAACAAAAATAGTAGGCCAGGTTGGAGGACTCTTCGTCTAAGAGCAAAAGCAACATCAAACGTTGAGGTGATAGCTTGAGTCGAACGAAAAGATTGAGACAAGCAGTTGCAGAATACTTAGCAGAACATGGCAGTTCCAACACTGTTGATATCTTTGACCACCTCAATGATAGATTCTCTTGGGGGGCGACAATGAACCAAGTGGGAAATATTCTTGCTAAAGACCTTAGATTTCAGAAAGTAGGTCACGTAAGGGATTTCTTTCGTGGTGGACGATACACTGTATGTGTATGGGACCTATCTTCAGTTAATAACGAGAGATTAACGGCGCAGGCATGAAGTGCCAAGAGCGCCTCACACTTGATGAATGACAGGCCGCGACTGGTGGACCCTCGCAAGAGGGGCCAATGTGATAATGGGTATTCTCACAGTACCTCTTGGTGCACTAATTGTTGGTGCTGCAAGCCAAAATAACATCGCAATCCCACTATTGCTTCACACATTGAGTGTCGCTTTTTTCATGGCAGGATGGAATGCACTAAATGATTTATTAGATATCAACGCTGATCGTATTAATCACCCCACAAGACCACTAGCATCTGGTGCTATTTCAGAAGAAGCTGCCAAGAAATTCTCATTGGTTTGCTTTTCTCTTTCAACGATAATGTTAGTAGGAATTGTATTCCATACAGAGCGAACAATAGGCCATCTAGAATGGTTAGATTCAGTAGCAATATGGGGGATTGCATTAATTTTAATGTCAGCATACGAATTTGATGGAATACCATTCAAACCTTGCTTGAAAAAGACTGGCTTATTTGGCAACCTTTCGGTCTCTGGACTCATCGCTGTAGTGATAGTATTCGGCGCTGCTGCAGTGGGTCATGGAACTGAACTATTCCCATGGACTGTGGCAATCTGTGCTATGATGATAGGAACTGCAAGAGAAATTATCAAAGATGTAGAGGATATGGAAGGTGACTCTGAGCGCCATACTCTACCAATGAAAATCGGTTCTGAAAAAGCAAGAAAGGTAGCTTGGATTTGCACATTATTAGCATTCATCAGTATGGGCATGCCTTTTGCTTTAGACCTGCTACCACTTGCTTACATTGTATTTTTAACACCTGCCTTATTTTACCTAACAATGGTCAAAGTACCAATAGTAAATGGTGAAGATACCAAGGCTTCAAAATTCCTAAAGCGTGCCCTTCTATATGGACTTCTAGGATTCACAACAACTGGACTTATTCCAATTCTATTTTGAATACAATTTCCCCTAACTAGAAAGGTGAAGTTAGTATTCCATCAATTCAGCATAAGTCAACCATGCTTCATTATCAATTAAGTAAGTTAGTATTGACATTTGCGCCCACATACGATTCTCAGCTTGGTCAAAAACCACTGAGTTATCACTATCAATTACAGAATCAGTTACTTCCTCGCCACGGTGTGCAGGTAAGCAATGCATGAAAATATAGTCATCTTTAGCATGACTAACCAATTTATCATTGATTTGGAATCCTTCAAACGCATTTACCTTGTCAACTAGGTCTTCTTCACCCATCGAGATGAACACATCAGTGTAAATGACATCAGCATTTGTAACTGCTTCAACAGGATCATTTGTTTCTGATAATGTTGCTCCGCTTTTCTCCGCCAATTTCTGAGCACGCTCAACAATATCTGCATCTGGCTCATACCCTTTTGGCACAGCCCAACAAACATCACAACCCATAATTGCGCCAGCTAACATTAGGTCATGTAATACATTATTACCATCACCCACCCAAGCAATCTTTACTTTAGATAAGTCATCTTTTTGTTCCATTATTGTCATTAAATCGGCAGCCGCTTGGCATGGGTGATTTTTATATGAAAGTGCATTAATTACCGGAACAGATGATTTGTCCGCTAATTCAACAACATCTGAGTGGTCGTAACAACGATAAGTTATCGCGCCAAGATAACGTGAGAGTACCATTGCGGTATCACCGATGGTCTCAGATTTACCCAATTGAATATCTGCTTTTAACAGTGTTAACGGATACCCACCCAACTTGTTAATCCCGACCTCAAATGATACTCTAGTTCGAGTACTTGGTTTTTCGTAAATTGAACCAATAGATATCCCATCTAATGGTGTAAAAGAAGGAGCAACTTCTTCATCGCCTTTGAAAGTGATTGCCCATTCCAAAATTGAGGATAAATCTTCGGCAATATCATCAATAGCAAGTAAATTAGTCATTCCAGCCATCCCTTTCAAACCCAATATCCTCTGCAAATCCGTCTTTTGTATCAGCCATGCCACCGAATAGGTTCTGAGCGAAGGAAAGTATGTCTGCTAAACCATCTTCTTCTTCGCTCGAAAGTGGAATTAAACCAGGTTGTACCTGACTATGTTGCATCATTCGTAACTGACCTATTGCAAATTCCGTCCGTTGACCGCCGGCTTCTTCGTACAATGCTGCTTCAAGAGTATCGAGTCTGTCGCCCCACTCAAGAATTCTCTCTAAATCATCAGGTTCAAGAAGATCTGATTTTGAAAGGAAATTTGCAGTTGGTAAACCAAGTCTAAAGTGTACAATATTTGAAAGAAGCATTTGTGACACAAAACCAGAAGCAGATTGTGAAAGCATTGGATCAAAAAGGAATATCAGGGCAGCTCTTCCCTGGCCTAATACTTCAACAAAATGACTAGATGCCTCGCGGAATGCAAATAATTCAACCTGGCCAGGAGTATCTATTACAATTAAATCGCCAGATAACCCTTCTAATTCATCTTGAATTTCATACGCCCTCGCTGCTACTAAATCTGCTGCAAGAATTTGTGCACCGTTGGGCCCAAGGTCATATTCATCCATTACATCAGAGAGAGAAATAATATCTCGAACGTCGAATTCAGGGTCATAATGGACTCTTTCAGCACCCGGATCTAGGTTAATTGTTAGAGCATCTACTTCTAGAAATCTTGCCCATCTCTGAAACGCAGTGACTAGCGTACTCTTGCCAGCTCCAGCAGTTCCAACAATAAAAAGTACTGGGGGTGCGGTTGTATCTCCGGTTGCCATCGGAGTGAACCCCCTCGCTCACAGTTTTTCAAGGATTCGTATTCAATATTATACAACACACCCATCGAAAATCCCTCAGCCATCACTTGACAACGGTTATAGAAGGGTACTCGTTGGCAAGGCTTACCCATAATATGGAGATTGTTAAAATGAGTGAAGAAGATAGTAACAACCCACCGCCGCCACCTGCACCGCCTGGTATGGATGCGCCTCCGCCTCCGCCACCTGCACCGCCTGGTATGGATGCGCCTCCGCCTCCGCCACCTGCACCGCTTGGTATGGATGCGCCTCCGCCTCCTGCACCGCTTGGTATGGATGCGCCTCCGCCTCCTGCACCGCCTGGTATGGATGCGCCTCCGCCTCCTGCACCGCCTGGTATGGATGCGCCTCCGCCTCCTGCACCGCCTGGTATGGATGCGCCCCCACCACCTCCACCTAACCTAGAAATGCCGGATGAAACTAACTCTGATGATTTATCATCTTCAGCTGATCTACTAGGTGATATCCCCCTAGAATCAGATGGTGGTGATGATGATGGAGCAGATGCGCTTCTCGACTCAGCAACTGCGAGCTTGGATCTACTTGAAATTTCTTCAGACGAAGAATCAAGTGAAGAGGAAGCAACTGAAGAAACACCTTCTATTGACTTATTAATGACTCCTGACTCACTAGGTGAAGATTCTGAAGCAATGGAAGGGTCAGAAGATGCTGAAGAAGCAGAAGATGCTGAAGAAGCAGAAGAAGAGGAAGAGTCAATCCATACAGGGGCGGAACTCCGAACCCTAGATGCCGTTGACCAAATCCCTGGTGACAAACTAGAAGGTTCACTTCACGAAGTAGAATCCTCTACTCAAACTGTTGATGGAGACGTTGTAGACCAAAACGTAACTGGCTTACTAACAATTAACAATCCAAGTGATAAAGATAGACTTTGGGATATTGACATATTCTTGAATAAACTTGAAGCGACTGATGTAGATGATGGACACATGCCATTACAAGAATTAGAAGCAGGTAACGACCATACTATGGATTACTCCGTATCTGGCCCAGTGATGCTAAGTGTGCGAGAACGTTTTGACACCAAACCTGACCGTAATCAAGAAATGAGTACATCGGCTGTTTGTACAGATGTTGCGCAAGAGATAACACTTGAACTTGAGGTTGAAAATGTTGGTCCTGTAGACCTTAACGATGTAGTAGTTACGAGGAAAACCCCATCACAGATGACTATCACTAGTGAAGGGGAAAACTATAGTGTCTCAAAGAATAATCTCACATGGAATGTAGGGACATTATCCCCCGGAGGAAAAAGGAACTTACCTCTGAATGCAGACTTAGTTACTGATGTAATAGACGAAGTCTCTGCGGGAAAGACCAGTGCAACTTACAATGCTGATGCAACACTATCAGGTATGTCAATAATTGAATTGGATGCATTCTGTAGAGGATTCAGTTACATGGATGTTGATGAAGACGAGCGGCCAGACAACTGGCGCTGTCAAGCGGTTTTTGAGAACCGATCATCGTTCGCGGTTGATTTGGTTAAATTACAGGTAAAGCAAGCTGGTTCTAGCAACCTGCTTTTTGATATCACAGACGTTGAGAAGGATGTTCATCCAGATGGGCGTTGGGAAAGCGAAATCGTGATTGTCCCAGCAACTGAAGAACCTAACTTCAATCAGGAACTTGGTTTTACTGTAATTCCACGCGTTACCCATTCAACAGAAGGGTCAATTGACTTGGAAGAATATGTAATCAAAGTGCTTGAGGCTGATGTCAGTAAAACTTACTCTACAGAAATCCTCAGAACATACCGAGAAGCAAATGTTACTGCTGAGATTTCAATCAAGAACACAGGTTCAGCAACAATCAACCTAATGCGCCTAACCGACGATGTTCCAGGAATTTTCAACAGCCCTGATACTGAACAAGTTGCATGTACAATTGATGGTAACGAACTGGTCAGTGACCAATTCCGAATTGAAGTGAAAGAAGGTGTAACTTTGGAAGAAACCTCGTTGAGCCCCGATGGCCCAGGCCACACAATGTTACTAACCATAGGGACAAAAGGACCAATTGGGCTTGAACCAGGTCAAGAAATGACAATTTCTTACCCACTTGTTGCTCCAGATCCAACCCCAGATAACGATATGGTTGCTGCGCCATTGAGGTCAGACTTCAGTGCAGAACGCTACGGACCAGTTGCAACTCGATTGCTGGATGAGATTCCATCAATTAGAATTATTCACAAGCGAAGAAAGTTCAGCACCGGTAAGGAAGTATTCCCTGCAGGAGGCGCAGGAAGATATGAGGTACTAATTATGTTCCAAAACCGATCTGACTCAGCGCTACAAGATTTGATGATTCACGATATCGTACCTAGTGACTTTGAAATCAAAGGATACACTATACGCAGTGACTCAGGTGTAAAAGAAGCTGAAATGGAAAAGGCTGACGATGAGAATGGAATCAAAGTTAGTTGGCATATCCCTGTTATTGAAAAGGACGAAAGAATTGAGGTTATTTACGAACTTGTAGGCGATGCAGGAGCAGAATACAAAGTAAGTGATGCTCAAGAATTCCATGGAGCAACTTTCGGAGATGAATTGGATGTTGATCTACCTCCTGCTGAACCAGAAAAAGAAGTTGAAGAAGATACTGAGGAAGAAGAATCCGTTGAGGAGGACACTGATGAGGTTGAAGAAGATACTGAGGAAGAAGAATCCGTTGAGGAGGACACTGATGAGGTTGAAGATGAAACATCATCTGAAGAATCTGAAGGTGAGGATGAATCAGATGGAGAAGAATCTGAAGACGAAAATGATGGTGAGGCTGAAGATGAGGCTGAATCAGATGACGATTCGAACGATGATTCAGAAGACGGGGATGATGCAACAATGGATGCAGCACTCGCCCAAATCACTGGCGACGATTCCGAAGAAACTGCAGATGCAGAACCAGCGGAAGAAGAATCGGCGGAAGATGAACCGGCGGACTCAGACTCACAGGTTTGCCCAATATGTAGTTCAGAAAATGCACCAGGGGCAAATGTCTGCTCAACCTGTTCATTTGATTTTGAATAATGTTAAACCGAACTAAGGAGCTCAGCTCCGGAGTACTAGTAAACCTTGTTGAGTGATAACGAAATACCATTTAATGGAATTAATCTCTTAGATGACATATTTGGATATCATATATCAGGCCAGTCATCAAACGGGTCTTCATTAGTAGAACTAACCTCACTTTGTGGTTCAGCACTTTCTTCACTAGAATCATCATCTGCTTCTGGACCTCCATTGATATCAATATCAACAACATCTTGAACATCATTATCCTCATCATTTTGAACTTGAGATGAAATATCACCCTGAGATGTATGAGATTTTTGAGGTGGACCCTGAAGAGCAGATAGATCAATACCTAGAGATGTACCGCCACTTGCAGTTATATCCAATAAATCATCTGTGAGCAAATCACCGCTTTCAACCAAAGTATCCCGGTCTACACCCGCCATTGCCTCAAACGAACCTGCAGCGAATGTATTTTCAGCAAGTCTTGGGTCAGGATTATCTCTTCTTACACCTTCAATATTGGTATCAATAATTTCGGTATCAAACTGATCTAGAGATGGTACACTAATTCCTGTCTGCGGTGATATTTCTTTTAGCAAGACATGCAATACTTTTGACTTATTACCCGATGATTTGAATTGTACGATTGCTTTTTCCCAAGCAAGATGATGTTGTGAACGTATTACTAATGAGCGGGCTATGCCTAAAGTAGCATCATCGAGGCTTAATCCAAGGCCAATTCCTCGAGAATACAACTTTTCTGCAAGTTTTCCCTTTCCTGTCTGAATAGCACATTCTGCAGCACCAATACAAGCGTCTAATCGCTCAGGGGATTTCTTCATCACTTTCCTATAGGCTTTGAGTGCTTGACCATGTTTACCTTGTTTGACCAATACATTTGCATGACGTACCGCAAACTCTGGTTCCTTTTTCCATCTCTTTCTTGCATCTCTTAACGCAATTTCGGCACTCTCTAAATCCCCAGAAGACATGGCTTGGCGCACGGTGGCGAGTACTTCTTCGGGACTAGTCATGCTATACACCGCGCTAGATTAGTCATCTCACTCAAAACTACCGCATCGCTGACAGGCCA
>Ga0302127_10001295_pt1 | contig 14739 bp, 7 predicted proteins | sample CB4_SCM_MG_FD_204452 | JGI IMG/M metagenome (GOLD analysis project Ga0302127, IMG submission 204452) | Marine microbial communities from Western Arctic Ocean, Canada - CB4_SCM | ecosystem: Environmental > Aquatic > Marine > Oceanic | place: Canada: Western Arctic Ocean | collected 2017-09-24
CCCTAATAAAAGAAAAACCCTAAATTTCGTGGTGGCTTTTTTGTTCAGTGAAATTTTTGTCATCATCGTCCTTCATAAAAAGAGAGCGACGAGAGGAGTAGCTACAAACGAGACGAGCGAGGAGAGAGACATTTCATCCGTTCGAGCCTGTCCGAGGAAAGAGCGTTTTCTTCGTCTTGCGTGTGTGTGTTTTAGGGCGTTTTTATTTGTTTTTTTATTGCCAGAAGAAGAAAAGAGCAACTGAGTGAGAGCAGATCTTGTTAGAATTCCGATCACACTCTCTTTTCCGTATACGTAATAAATATATTCAATGACGGTCCCAGAAGGAGGAGAAGAAACGACCACCACCGCTGCGGCGAAAGATGCGCTCGAAAATCTCTCTTTGAGACCGGAAACAGCATCAAACAACGCGGGGTGGCAAACGCAAGAAAAAGGAGGAGGAGGGAAACCGAAACCACCCGGGAAAGAAGAATCGACACATAAGTGGAAAGAAGAAGACGATCGAGACTTTCAAACGGTGACAAACAGACGCGCATCCGTGGACCACAAGAGGAGAGAGTATGCAGAACCGAGAGGAGGTGGTGGTATGGGGGGGTTAAGAGGCGGGCGAATTTCAGAAGACCGGGGGGGCGGAGGAGAGAGGAATTCCATCCCTGGTTTGAGACCACCGCGAGGGTACGAGAAGAGAGAAGGAGGAAACGATTTTTATAACCGAAACCGTAAGGATGGACCCTCGAGACCGAACCAAAATAGATCTGGGTTTTCTATTGGAAGAGGCCGAGGTCAAGGAAAAGGTCACGGGAACGTTTTAGGCGGCCCTGGTGGCGGGTACGAAGTGAACATGGCGCAACCGTACGCGCCCGGGTTTAACGAAGCCGAGCTCGAAATCGAAGAGAAGAAAAGTTGCATCTCGGAGGAATTTGAGAAGAGCATCGCGGAACACGCGACAGAGTTTGAGAAGTTGTTTAAAGACGAAAGAGAGTCGAATCCGGATCGCGAGAACATTGAACACGTGTACGGGGCGATGGAGCTGGTTAAAATTTTGAGAGATTTGGAAGCGGCGAACGCCTGCGAATTGCCGGCGGAGGTGGATAAAGACACCGTGCCGTTGAGATCGGTGAAACCTGGAGATATGTTGTGGGATTTGACCATGTTCGCAAACAGGGTGAAGACGAATCCGGGGGCGACAGCAGGGCAACTGAAAGGTCCGGCGTGGAAAGACGGCGACGACGCTTTGGGACGAAAGAAGAAAGATCGATACGAAGTTGGCGACGGGAAAGGATCGTACTCTACACAAAATAGAGGCGGCAGGAGAGATGAATACGACGGTGTGCCCGAGTGGGCTTTGGATGGGAACCAATTAAAAGACCGAACGGAGGTTGGAGATTCATTTTTGGGCGGTGCCATGCCGGCGTTGACGGAGGAGGAGATGCGCCAGATGCGCGAGGAAATCGCCTCGGGCACGACGAGATCAGAGGCGAGAGTCGTCCCTGAAAGCGAAAAGATTGAGCTCACCGAAGCTGATATCAATGGTTTTATTACTGAGGACGCGTTTACACAAGATATTAAAGCGGAATTAATGGAACAAGAAGCGGCGAAGAATCAACCGAGACAACAATCGAGATTTGTCATCGAAGAGGATTCTCCAAACGTGTCTTCCGGCGGTGGCTTTTTCGGAGATTTGAACGCACCGAATGTTGCGCAGCAACATCAAATGATGCAGCAGCAACAACGGCAGCAACAACCGGCGGCGCCGGTGTCTATACCGACGAACTGGATGTACTTGGATCCCGCGGGCGCGCCGCAAGGACCATTTACGCGAGATGAGATCACAGAGTGGCACCAAGGCGGCTTCTTCCCGATGGATTTACCGTTGAGACCGTCTGATGCACCAATAAACTTCAAGTACGTTCCTCTTCAGGCGCTGTTAAAGATGGGATGGCGGTACGATCAAGTCTTGAACGCCATGAGTGGAGGAGTTCGAGCGATTCCCGCGCCAGTTCAGCAACAACAACAACAACAACAACAGCAGCAGCAGCAACAGCCTACCGGAGGTGGTGGCAGCGGCGGTGGCGGGCTGCTTAGTAACATTATGGGTGCAGCGGCGCCGTCTGGTCACCCAGCCGCGCCGTCCGGGCCGACAAAGTCGCTCGCTGATATCGAAGGCGGCGGTGCCGCAGTCAAGAGGGGCATGCCGCAACCGCGCGCCGGTGTGGTTGCGCCGAAGCCGAACGTCGCTCCATCACCATCACCAGCTACTGGAGGTGGTTTATTAGGAAGTATAATGGGTAGTGCCGGTGGTTTACCACAAGGGCATCATCAACAACAACAAGGTCAAAGCAAAGGCATGGGCATGTCGTTACAAGAGATGGAAGATCGACAGCGGGCGATGCTCGTTTTAGAGAAACAAAGCGAAGAAAATGCCCGCATAAATAGACAAAAACACGAGCAAGAGCAAAAACGTTTAGAAATGGAAAGACAGCAAAAACAGCAACAACAGCAACATCAGCAGCAACAAGCGCAACAGAAGCCAGCTTGGGGCGGAGCAAAACCAGCTGCCGTTGTCAATGAAGGACGAAGTTTGGCGGACATTCAAAGAGAAGAAGCCGAGTTAGAGAGACAGCGCAGAGCAAATGCGCCTGCTATGCCCGCAGGAGGCCAGGGTGGTCTTCTGGGAACGCCGTGGGGTACCGGCGCGCCGCAAAACGCTCGAGCACAACCGGCGAAACCGGCGTCGGGTTCCTTGGCGGCAGTCATGGCGCAAGAGCGAGCGGAAGCGAGGAAAAGGCAAGAGATTTTGCAACGCGAAGCGAACGAGAGAATGGCAAACATGAAGGGTGGATGGCAAGGTATTGGTGGTAGTACTGTCGGCGGTAACGATGGTCAAAAGTCGTTAGCGGAGATTCAACGAGAAGAAGAGGAACGCCGCCAACGTGAAATGGCTGCGAAGAACGAAGAACTGTTGGGTATGCCGCAAAACGCCATCGGCACTGCGTGGGCGACTGGAAAATTAGCAAGTAGTAGTAACCCTCCACCGCCTCAACAGCAACAACCTCCGCCGCCGAAGCGACCGACGATGATGATGCCGCGACAGATGCAAGGTTCGCAACGCAAAGTGCAATCCGATTTCGATCGTCCCGATAGCGCCGGCTCCGCGCCGCGATCCAACCCAGGAAGCCACAACAACTCTATCGCGGATAATATGAACCAAATCGACGGCGACTCTTGGGGTGCGCCTCCGGCGCCGAAGAACAAGCGCGCGTTGCAACAATGGTGCAAACGCGCGATGAAAACGTTGAACGGATCCGAAGATTTAACTCTAGTTGATTTCTTGCTCTCCTTGGCGAGCGCGGGAGAGGTTCAAGAGTACGTTGGTTTATATCTAGGCAACACGCCAAAAGCCACGGAGTTTGGCCTAGAGTTGGTGAAGCAAAAACGAGCGGATCCGAGTTTGAAAGACGGCATCGCGCGCTTGTGAGCTCATAATGGAATATGAGAGAAAGAGAGAGAAAGAGTACTTTTTAAACGATAATAAAAAGAATAAGCGAATATATCAAACGTGCAAATATAAATACAACAGCGGCGCGCTAAACATTAAAACAACGACAACACCATCCGGATGTTTTAAAAGTCAATACCAGGACACGGTAACCCAAACACTATTCCTCCTATGCACGATTGCAACGGCTTCCCGTATATAATCGGTAACAAGAACGCCGCGCCGATGTTCCCTAAACTTAAAAAAGACGCCAAGAACGCGCAAAAAATAGCCACCGCTTTCAGTTGTTCTGGATCTTTGAAAAAATCTGAACCTTCTTCGGAGACGTACGTTCCGTCTCGATCGTACACTCTCTGCTTCATCTCCAGCTCTTTCTTTCGTTCACTGTTCAACCTTTTTTTTTTCTCGTTGATGGATTCTTCCTTTTCTGTGAAGAACGATTCGAAGGTTTCCGTGAATGTTTTTTCTTTCTTATCTTCACTCTCTGTCTCTGCATCATCGGAAGAGGCTTTCGTTCGCGTCGTCGAATGGGGAAAAATGGTAAAATGTGTCTCGTGATGATGATTTCTTTTGTGTTGCTGCTGATGATAATAATGCTTCTTTGCGAAGTTACCGCCGTTGCGATAAAGAAGAGTCTCAGCGTTCTTCGCGTTTGATGAAATGGTTTTGATGATCATCGTCGTCGTTTACGTCGTCGTCGTGCTTTTAAATGATGTAAATGGATGATTTTCGATCCAAAATGGTAAAAAGATTTTTCTCGTTTTTTTCTCTAACAGCTGCTTCGTTATTACTTTTGTTGCACGACGCACCCTTTCAACCCGTTCCCAATCGTTCTGGAATCGTCGTCCAACTTTTCCGGGGGGAACCCGCTTAGTTGTAACTGCCTCGTCGCAGACGCTTCTCCATTCGCCTGTCGAATAAAGTCTCGAATGTGCGCCACGGTGTGCGAGAGATTGAACTTGGCGACGAGGCGAGACCCGTCGCGTAAACGAATTTGAATCGACGTCGTCGGTTCTTTCTCGTCCACCGACCACGGTTTCATTTCTTCGAGCGCTTTTCCTCCTCCTCCTCCTTCAACACCCTCGTCGTTTCCTTCTCCCTCTGCTCCATCCAACTTATTCCCGCTCCCGCTAAACGCCTTCACGCCTTTCGGCGGCGTCCAATCCCTTCTCTCTCGTTTCAAATCAATCTTCACCGGATTCCTCGCCGAGGCCCCGGGGTGCATCAATTCCGGTGGACACATCCCTCGACCAATCATTTCGATGAACTCTTGATTTTCGGACGGATCGCGCAACGGTCCGTCGTCCACCGTGAACCCGTTGTCGTAAAACGTAATCACGCGTTCAATCTGCATCTCTTCTTTTCGTTCTTCTTCTGTTTCTTCTTCTTTCAAGTCGCCGTCCAATGTGTCTTCTTCCTTTTCCTCCTCGGTCATCTTCCTCCCTCTTCCGCTGAAAAAGACGCTTTGGCTCCTGGTCGTCGTAGCATCTTCATCAGTATCGTCTTGTCGATGTCTCGCGCCGTGTCTCAACGCCTCTCGAAACATGTTTCCGTATCGACTGTCCGTTAAATCATCGCCGTTTTCTGGTTGTTCTTTCTGTGATTGTTTAGGATCGATGACGTTTTGCCCGGACGACGCGCCGCCGGTGTACCACTCCTGCGGTTTGTCCTCTGCGCCTTCTTCCTTTTCCTCGGCGTCTTTTATGTCTTTCAGCGTGCGGGGCGTGTTGTTGTTGTTATCGCCGCCCATCTTTTGTGTTTCGTTGTGTGTTTTAAAGACGAGATCTGAAACGTAAAATGTTGGACTTTTTTACTAAAAATTGACTATCCGTATTAATAAGCGCTACTTTAATGAACGACGAGGCTTTGAAACTGCGACGCCGGTCGATTTAGAGCGCCTCTCTGCTGCTCTTCTTCTTTAACTTCTTCGCTTTTTTTCGTCTTCTTTTGTTTCATCAAAGCTTTGGCGATGCTCGCGATGACTTTCTTTTCCTCGTCGCCGAAGACGTTGAGCGAGTACAAGTCTCGCTCGAGCAAAGCGTTCAAGAAGAGGAGGATTTGTTTATCTTCTTCGTTTTCGTCGCAGAGTTTACTCAGCGCGATGGCGACGCATTCGCAAGCTTCTCTCTTCGCGTTCGGTGATGGTGGAGAGGAAGAGACGCCGGCTTTTTCGTAGACGTAACTGCCGACTAAATCGAGTATTTTTTCTACGCTTTCCTTTCTGGTAACTTTTTCGAGGAGGAGTTTCAAACAGCGCAAACTCGTTTGGGTCGTTTGATCGACAAAGATAGGGACGAGAGAGGTGACGGCATCGACGATTGCGGATTCCTCGTTTTCGATTTTGTCGTCGACGTCGGTTGCTCTTTCAAATGCTCGGAACAAGACGCGTCGGGCGTAGAATCGGCAGACGCCGTCTAGATCTGTCTCGGCGACTTTGACGCACGTCGGCGCGAGTAAAGTGACGAAAGGTTTGAACGCCGAATATTCCAATTGGACCATTTCAAGGAGAGAGCGCAACACGTCTCGTCGATCATCGATGGTGCTCACATTCTCTTCTCTTTTTAAGCAGTCCAACGCGCGCATCACGCGCGCGCCACAGCCGAGCGATTGCGTTTGCGGCTTCCCCGTTAATCGAGCAATCGTCGGAGCAGCGTTAGGTGTTGTGCGCGCAGAAACGGGACCAGGCGTCGGAGCAGCGGATTTGACTACGGACGAGTGTTGACCGCTCATTTTCGTCAGCAATAAGTTCTTTTTCACCGTCGTCGGCGGCATTAAGTTGTTCATTTGCGAAACGTCTAAACCAAACGAGGCTTCGTTGTTGTTGTTGTTGTTGTCGTTCACGTTCATCCTCGTCGATGCATCCCCGCCTCCCAAAATTGGTGACGGAGATATGGTCATTGGTATGCTGTTGTCCGTATTTATGGTACTGACTGGTGTCTTTCGCGTGCCAAAGCTCTTTCTGCTGCGACCGGTTGATTTGTCCAAGCACGCACCCGGTGTTCTTCCTGCGAGCGAAGTCGAGGCATCGTTTTCTTCCTCGCCGCCGTCGACAGGCTTGCCGTCGATATTTTCCGGCGTCGTCGAGGACGCTTTTTTTGTCTTCTTGTTCTTCTTCTTCGATGATCTTTCCAAAACATCCGCGTTCGGTTTCTTCAAAAGCACGTCCGCTTTGATAGATTCGTAATTCGCGACGATTTTCTCGACCGTTTCTTGATCGATTTCAAAACATACGACTCTCAACGCGTCCACGCACGCGTCGTACAAATTCGATTTAGAAGACACCGAAACGCATCGACTCGCACACTTCGCCAGCGTATTCGCCCAGTTCTTCAACTCGTCCGAGCCTTCCGCGAGATGCACAATCTTCTTCTTGGACAAGTTCTTGGTACTCAACGCGTATCCGGAAAACTGCGCGACACCGGTTCGTGCGCGGTCGCACTTCTCCACGTCTGACTCAGTCGCTTCAATGGACACGAATGCCCTGCGTAACGAAGGAAGTAAGCCGGTTTCTAGATCGACGTTGCGCGCTAAAGATATGAGTGCTTCTTGCGCGGACGTTCGCGCGTTTGGATTTTGCCCGGCTAATCGCCCGAAAAGAGGCCCGGCTAAAATTTTCGTCGATTCCGCGAAAGCGAATTTGAACTCTTTCATGAACGAGTTGTTCGACGCTTCCATGGCCGAGGAGGAAGAGGCAATTTTAATGCGAAGCGAAGATACGTTGGTTAACGCGACGATAGCTTCCAAGGCGGGCACAAAACATCGAGACTCCGTCACATCGTCCGCGCAAAATCGCGCTAATGTCGTTGCCGCTCGGAGTACGAAGTCTGCCGATATCGCTTCGACGCCCTCTTTGTCGTCGTCGTCGGTATTCTTCGAGAGGAGTTGCTCCATATCTTCTAAAGCATCTCGGAGACGTTCGGCAGCTTTTGCGCGAGCCGGTGGCGAGTCTGCAACTTCCGTTTGAGCGAGTGCGCGACCTAATCGTTCTCTCGGAGGGAGAGAGGAGTCGATGCTATCGTCGTCGTCTTTGTTGTTGTTGTTATTATTGTTGTTATCGCGAAAGCCTTCTTCCGCGTCGACGTCGACATCAAACTCACCCTCTTTAATCGCCGCCATTCTCGTCGATATCGTTGCTGTTGCTGTCGTCGTCGCTCTCTTGCTCGCTTCCTCGACGAGTGCCGTGTGCTTCTTCAACGCCGGCTTAATCGACATGGGCGTTTGAATCGATAACATTCGCGGCGGCAAGTCAATCGTAAAGTCATCGTCCACCGGTTGCCCGATTCTATCGTTGTACGCCTTCATGTTATTCTGTGCCGCCAGAATCGCGTTGAGCTCGATGACTTCCGTCAATTCACCTTTCGAGTTGTTGTTGTCCTTTTGTTGTCTTTTTTCTTGTTGTAACTTTCGTTTCCGTTCTCGCATGGCGTCTTGCAAAGACATTTCATTACTCTTCTCATCCGCACCCATAATAGTCTTCTTATTCTTCTTATTCTTCTTCTCCGATGATGATGCTAACGCTAAACGTCTCTTAATTTCAGGGTCTAACTGTTGCGTAAACGCATCGAAATACGATTCATCCACGACTCGATGAAACTCTTCGTACGCCAACTTAGCGTTACCGCGAACAGTCGCGTCGGCGTCTTCCAGCGTTTTCTCAATAGCGACGCTTGCGATATCCGCAACAGGTTTTGGCAAGTGTGAGGATCCAACCAAGCCAACTTCGAAGCATTCGGAGAGGTACAACGCACATTTCGCTCTCAACTTTGCAATTTTCGATACTTTCGGCGAGACGATTTCTTCCGCAAACACGCGCGCCAGGTGCACCTTTGGACCTTCATCGTCCAAACTGCTACCGCCGAAACAGTTCCGAACGATTTCCGAGACGCACGCGTCGCCGCTATCACTTATCACGCCCACCGAGACTATGATCGCTTTGAAAAGCGAAGGTAAAAGAATATCGAGAAACTCGTCGCTCAAATCGCCTTTCAGGCGTTGCGCCATGCACAAAACCGCCTGACATCCCGCGCGCGCGACCGACGAGCGCTTGTCGTGCACCGCATACGATAACTTATCGACGATGATTAAAACGGCGTTTGTTTCGCCAAACTTTTTGATCGACCCGTTTTGTTTCTTTATCACAATCGAAGCGTCTTTACAAAACTGTCGGAACTTGTTGTTTTGCGAGGTGCATAATTTGACGATTTTTTTACACCCGAGAACTCTCTTTTCCCATTCCGAGGAAGTTTGATGCAACTCCTCGGCGATCGTTTCCAAGGCGTGTTGCGTGCACTCTAAAGAGATTAATGCGTTTTCTTCAGCTTCTTGCTTTTGTTTGGACTTGGACGTCGACTGCGTTAAAAACGCCTCCTTCGGCAACGCGTCGTCGGATTGAAACTTTTGCAACCGTTCGGATTGCTTCCTTAATCGTCTCGCCGGCGTCGTTTCGTTCGGATTGATCGGACTGCGCATCTCTAACAATCGATCTTCGCCAGTTCTCTTATTTATCGTCGTCGTCACATATTCTCCACCCTCAAACGCTCGCTCCAACGCTTTCCTCGTCTTAGGACTCATCCCGTTCGTTTCCAATAAAGCGCGCTCAATCCCTTGCCTTTCCGTGAAATCGTCTACTCTGGAATTCCGCAATGCCACGCACGCGCGTAAGCTCGCCTCTTTCACCATTGGTTCTGCATCGTCGCCCGACAACAACAATAACTGTTTCAATTTCTTCACCGCGTTGGTACAATCCCAACTGAGCGAACTCTTCTCGCAAATCTCTTGGATAACTTTACACGCGTTCACGCGAGCTTTCACTGAACTCGTTTTCACATCCACGTTCAATTTGGTCACCAAAAACGTTTTCGTAATCGCTTTGGCGTCGCAACACAACGAAACTAAAGCGTCGATGGCGCTCTTTTCTTCGTCCTTCTCGTCTCCGCCATCAACGCCGCCGGACAATTTTTTCAAACACGCGTTCACGAAGAGTTTCTTCGCCGTCTCCGACCCGCCGTTCAAGCACTCCTTGAAAATCTCCTTATCTTTGCTCGATTGAATCGCTAAAGAAGTCACGCGCATCCCTCGAGCGTGATGATGCTTTATCATCTCGTTCTCATTTTTCGTCGTCGCCGCGAGGAAAGACGCCGCCGACTCGTACAACGTTTTGCCCATCTCTTCCGTCCAGAAAATTTTATTGTTTTCAGCAGATTTGAGATGCATTTCCAACCGCGACAACGCATTTATTACGTCTTCCACATCTTCATCTCTTCTGGGAGAAGAAGAAGAGCGATGATTGAGGACGTGTTGGACGCTCTCGGAAAACCGTGTCAACGAAGTTTCCACCAAATCCGCTGTTGATATCGTTTGTTGTTCGTTACACGCATTCATTTTTTGTATCTCGTCCGATTTTCAAAAATTCCCCTATATATCCTCTCTCTCAAAATTGCTTTTTCACGAACAAAGAAAAAGAAGTTATACACTTATTAAATCTCTAAAACTCTCTCTCACTCGTTAAAGTCTTTTTGCTGCCGTCGTTCGAGTCGTTGTTGTTGTTATTATCAGTCGTTCTTCTTAGAGTTGTTCTTTTCTCTCACTCTTTATAAGAAGCTTAAAATGTGTTGTTGTTTTAGGGAGGGAGGAGGGGAAAGAAATAAAACAGAAGGGAGGAAAACAACTTGAAACCCTAAAACGTACTTCAAGAAAAAAAGAAGAAGAAGAAGAAGAAGACATTCTCCTCACAAAAGAGTCAACAAAGAGACAGATTGCAGAAGAAGAACATTCGGTGGTAAAACTAGTATCACAACCGTAACAACAACAACAACAACATTCTGAGAACGAGAGAGAGAGAATACGTGCTAGAAGAATCATTTTCAGAGAGAGTGAGAAGAGAGAAAGAGAGAGAGTGAGAAGAAATACACACACGCAAATATAAAATGAGCAAAAATCATTATTTTCTCATCCCGACACAAATGGAAGCGCAATTCGACGCGTTCTTCATGAACGTCGCGCAACAGTGCGCCTCGATCGCTTCGAACGAACACCACGGAGATGGAGTAAACGCGATCGATATCATGCACGAAGCATATTTCGGGTTTTTGAGAAGGAAAACGGATTTTTTTACCACTAATGTTAACGAAGAGGAAAGGAACAGAGGGAAAACATCCGTCCTGAAAGCGTTGGAAAAACAACGAGAGGAGGTGGAAAAATCAAAGACGTCGCTCGAACGCTCGAAAGAGGAAACGCAAAAGCGACAACAAAAAGAAATTATGAAGAAGAAAGAGAGAGAGGACGAGGCGAGAGGGAAAATTGCGGAAGAGGAGAAGAAGAGGAAAGAACGCGTGAGAGAGGCGCTGATGCGACAGAAGATGGAAGACGCGAAGAAGAAAATCGTCGAGTTGGACGAGGACGGTAATGAAGTGATTAACGACGAAGAGGAAGACAAAGACGAGCAACAAAAAGTCGCTCGAGAGAATAAAGAGAAAGTTTTTGAGAAGGAAGAAGAGGATCCTCACGCGTTGCAACCAGGGACGGTGCACCCGTCTCCGTTGAACGGCGGCGAAGCCGAACATTACGTGTGGTCGCAAACGTTGCAAGAGGTGGACGTGCGTTTGCCGGTACCAGTCGGCACGCGAGCGAAAGATATCGTCTGCGAGTTTACCGCGACGACGTTTAAGTTTGGTTTAAAATCCGAACCCGCGTTAAGGATTCCGGAAAAGTCCAAATTATGCGAAAGTATTAAACCGGACGATTCGTTTTGGACGTTGGAGGACAATCGCGAAGTCCGATTAACGCTCACGAAATCCAACCAAATGAGTTGGTGGGAAAACGTAATAAAAGGCGACCCGAGAATAGACACGAAGAAAGTTGTCCCGGAAAACTCCAACTTGGCCGATTTAGACGGCGAAACGCGATCGACCGTGGAAAAAATGATGTACGACCAACGGCAAAAAGCCGCCGGGAAACCAACCAGCGACCAAGAAAGCAAGATGGGTTTGATGAAAAAGTTCATGGAGAGCCATCCGGAGATGGATTTCAAAAACTGCAAATTCGACGACGGCGTCTTACCGGCCGGCGCCTTTAATGGACAATGACGAGAAGAAGAAGAAGAAAAAGGTGAGAAGAAAACACGACGAAAGAGCGCGCACGTACACGTAGAAGAAAAATAATATACTAAGAAGGTGGTAATATAAAAATCTCACAACGAAGAAGCTACAGTAGTCTCATCATCAGTCTTCTTAACTGGACGATCGTCATTTCTTCTTCTCCTTTTCCTCCTCCTCCTCGTCTTCAACCCCGCTAATCCACAAGACGTTGTTACACCGGATCAAAACCTCACCCAAATTCCCCGTTTCTTCCCCATCGATTATTTCCACCGCGTTTGCGAGTTGCACGTTCATGTACGCGTCCGTGGAGACTAAAAAACCTCGGTACGACAGGCCGGACCATTTTAACTTCACGAGGACTTTTTTCCCGGTTAAGGATTGTAAGAACGGTTTCGGGTTAATCGGTACAAACGACGCCATTATTGTTTATTCAGTAGTACTACTCGTCGTATTCTTTCCTATTTTGCTCTGCTCTTCTTCTCTCACCACCAAATAAAGAGTCTTTTTTTCCCAATATAATACTACTTATAACGAGTAATAATTAGAGTCGTCTAATGTTGTTGTTGTTGTTGTTGTTGTTGTTGTCTCTGTTGTTGCTTTAAAAAATGAAGTTTTGAGATTATTTTTTTTCTCACAAAAATTCACAATTTTTCCTTCTTTTTTGTATCAAACAACTCAACACAAAAAAAGAGATTTTACACTTACCAAGCGTAATCTATCTCATCATCATCATCACTTTTTTATTAAGGAGCTTTCAAGAAGAAGAAGATGACGATGTCGAACACTCACAACAACAGTGACGAGAAGAATTTCATCGAGAAAAAGAAGAGGGCCGCGTCATCTAAAGACGAGGAACCGACGTCGCCTAAGATTTTTCTTTTGATTACTTTTGGCATTCTTTTCATTCTGAGCTTGATTTTCGGGAAAGCTGGGTCGTTTTCATCATCTTCTTCTTCGTTAGTAAACGTTGCGGATGACGTGAATCAGATGTCCTCGGTGGACGACGACGCCCCTGACGTTGGCTTAACGTCGTACGAAGAACGACACGTGGACCCGGCGGATATTGCCAAGGAACCAATCGAAGAGTCGTTGGCGAAAGAGGACGGGGAAGAGCACTCGGATTTAGACGGCGATTTGGATTATCACTTAGACCAACCGGTGGCGAAACCGAAAACGGAGGTGGATAATTGCAAGAAATGCAAGAAAGTTATGGTGCCGGAAATGTGTGGGTACGCGCCGAAGAGAACGATGGAAGATTTGTCGGTAACTATGAAGAAGAGGAGGATATTGTCGTTAGACTTGGAGGAGAGCGAGGAGGAGGATTCAGACGACGACGAGAAAGCGAATAGTAGCAACATTTTAAACAACATCACTAGAGTAGGACTTCGGAAGCTATTGAAAGGGCACCAGGCGTTTCAAACGGATAGAAACCGAGCGTTGGCGAAATCGAGGCAACCGGATTTCAAGCCGCCTCCAGAGAGCGTCCGAGAGGAGGTTTTGAAACATTACAAGATGTGGCAATCGGATTCGGCGTGCACGATGTGGACGAGAACGTGCGTGAAAAGACATCTGGAAGGCGACGATATGGGTTTTAAGCGAGGTCCGGAACAGTATTTCAAAGATAAGAAAATGCCCGGGTTGGATGGCTCCTTAGTTTTTCCGGATTTGAAACGAGGCGAGTTGGGGACGTGCGCGCTCGTCGCCGTGGCGGATAACATGTTAGGGAAAGTACGAGGTCCGGAAATCGACAATCACGATACCGTTTTTCGGTACAACGGGCCTTTGAAAGCATATAAGAAGGATATTGGGGTGAAAGGTGACGTGTATTATTGGAAGCAAAGACGCGATGAGAAACAATACGGCGTAGAGGGACAAAAAGCGAACAAGTACTACATGTGGAAAGACGCCGCGAAATATTGGATGTTCGGCGATAAGAAGGAATTTTCAAAGTTAACTTTTAGAGGTAAACAGTTGTTGTGGGAGACACCGATGGCTTCGGAGATGGTTGGGAACGTCTATGCCAAATACCACGACGAGTTGAACATTAAAACCAAACACGCGAGCACCGGCGGGTTTAAATTAGCCATGTCCGTCCTCGCGAGCGGTTTGTGCACGAGATTAGATTTATACGGATTTTCGAGTAAAGGCGGGGGCAGGTATTTTAAGAATGCGGTCGTTAATACCGTGCATTTGATCGGGCTGGAACACTATGCCTTACGAGTGGCCATGGAGGAGAATTACGGGGTGTGCGTGTACGACTAAATAAATAATCGATTCTTTAAATTATGTTGTTGATATGTACAGTACGGTATTTCATCATGTACTACACAACAATTCTTGCTATTCATCTACGGCGTCTATATTTAATACAATTTTTTTTAGTAATCATCAAAGCTGCCTTGCGTATCGTCGGACTCGTAACAATACTCATTCAAATCCGGCGAGTCGAGCTCGAAAAACTCTTCGAAGACTTTCTGCAACCCGGGAACGCCCGCTTTCGAGAGGCGAACGAAATACTCTTGCGACTCGTTGAAACCGGTTTTGGTGATTCCAGCGGTTAACTTGTTCGTGAATGACTTCGGGAGTCTCAACATGGAGAGCTGCACCGTGATTTTCCTCTCGCATAAAATCTCGTGTAAACGCACGAGATCGGCGCGGTTACGGTACATCGTACACGTGACATCGTTCGGGCCTCGAATGACGAATTTGTACCGCATGATATCCGCAGCTTCATTCAGAGTGTCTTGCGAAGGAATCGTTTTCACCGGCGATAAGGTCATCATCAGCGGGTCCTCGCTTTTTTTTCGTTCAAGTTCTGATCCCGACTCGTTGATCTCGTTGACGACTTCTTGAACGCTTCGCGATTGCTGTTTCTTTTCTTCCTCCCGGAGAAAATCATCTTGCGACTTCCTGCGATTTCGCACCGGCGAAAAATGTCCGAAGAAATCGCAAATTCCGGTGGCTTTCCTGATCGCCTCGTCCTCGTCGCTGCTCCAACCGCTGGTTGGAACAAATTTTTTCTTCTTCTTGGAAGACACGTCGCCATTTTTCATTCTCTTGGCGGAAACCAACGAGACCGACCAGCCTTTGTCTGGACCGCAAAAGCCACCGCTCGAGCGTTCAACCCGCTGTCTGGCGAGAATT
>Ga0302127_10001296_pt1 | contig 14738 bp, 16 predicted proteins | sample CB4_SCM_MG_FD_204452 | JGI IMG/M metagenome (GOLD analysis project Ga0302127, IMG submission 204452) | Marine microbial communities from Western Arctic Ocean, Canada - CB4_SCM | ecosystem: Environmental > Aquatic > Marine > Oceanic | place: Canada: Western Arctic Ocean | collected 2017-09-24
CAGCACCCCCAACTCAGGGTTCAGTCGGTGTTCATGCTCCCTGCCCTTTACGACGAAGTCCGGACGTAGTCGATCTATCACCCCCTCGGCTGGTTGATCGATTAGAAGGGCATCGCTCACGAAACTGTTGCTGCGTACGCCGTCCAGGCGGAGTTGCTCCGGGACGTGTGCGGCACCGCCGGCAAGACGGTCGCTCTGCACACCCACAATCAGGTAGTTCCCCAACTCCCGTGCGAATCGGAACAGGCGCAGATGGCCTGGATGCAGGACATTGAAGTTGCCGGAGACGAATACGGTCTTATCCATCATTTCCGAACCTTCATACCTGATCAGACACAGAACAACTCCTGCAAGGAGTCGATTCCAGTCAATCCCATCTCAGTTAGATCCACCGAAGCATCCAACGCCCTGTGTCTTGGGTTGTGTCGATTCCGAGAGTTGTAGGTGCCGGGTACTGGAACTACGAGCCGATCGTCGACACCCAACCTGTCGGCAATCCAGTATGCAGCATCAGCGTAGGTGATGTCCGTCGGTCCCGTGGCGTGGAAGATTCCACCTTGACGGCTCGTGGTTATGTGGACGAGAAGGCTGATCACGCAGTCCAGAGAGACTGGAGCCAGGACCAGATCGTTAAACGGGTGGATCGCGATTCCGGACCTCAGGTCTCCAACCCACTGTGTGAGGACGGACGCTTGCGGACCGACTACCTTGCCCAGACGAACGACTGCGACGTTCTCACTGTGACCAAGAAGTGCCTCTTCAACATTGGCCTTCTGGAGTCCGTACTGCGTGACTGGATTCGTAGCCTGATCGGTTCTGACGAGCGGTCGTATTCCATCGAAGACCATGTCGGTCGAGAGGAAGACCACAAATGTACCGCTCGCAAGTAGGCGCTCTGCCAATTTCACCGTGTTATCTACGTTGACCTTCCGGGTAGTGTCTGGATCCGATTCGCATGCCTCTACCGATGTAATGGCGGCACAGAACACGGCAGAGGCAAACGGCTTCTCCGGCAGGTTCCAGGCGCTCTGCTCATCAAGGTCCAGAAATATGGACCGCTCCCAAGATTCGTCGCATCGACGGGTAGTCCGCACAACTGGCAGTCCCATCTGGTCGAGACGTGTGACGAGGGCGCCGCCGATGGTGCCGTCCCCACCTACTACAAGGACCTTTTCCGGCTCGGCCTCAGACGACATCCGACGATTCCGTCTGGGGCTTCTTCTCGCCGCAGCACAGCGCAATCAGATAGTGCGCCATCGGAAAGAAGCCCGTATGTATCACCTCGTCGTTCATCGAAAATACGAAGACATTGTGGAAGTAGCAACCCATCAGGCTCTTCAATTCCTCACCGCTTTTGCAATTCACATGGCCTGCGCGACTCTGGGGTGAGGCGTACACCTGAGATTCGTGGGAGGGCATTCCAAAGATTGCCGTGCCATTGGAGTCAAGCGAACACAATATATTCTCCAGGAAACGATGCTCCTGCTCGGGCGATATGTGCTCGAGAACGTCAAGACCGAACACGGCGTCGAAACGACCGGGCACCGGCCCCTGGAGCATGTCGTGAACGAAGCTCTCCATCGGCCATTGCGGATCGCTCCGTTCTGCGATGTCGTCAATGAAGACCGGGTCGAAGTCCACAGCGGTTAGCGATGCGACAGTCTGCTGAACTAGGCGGGTCCCGAACGCATCAGCGCAACCGACCTCAAGCACCCGTCGCCTGCCGGACAACATCTGGGCCACGAACTTGTATCGGGCCAAGGTAAACAGGGTTCGCTTTGGGTCCTGGTTCCAAGACTGATTAATCATTAGCCCCAGTTTGCTGACCCCGTGTTGCTCAACGACGTCGAACAGAACCTGATACTGCGACTCTTTGGTACGCGGCACTTCACTCATTTGGTTCGGCTGTATCTAGGCGGAAGAACAAATTGAATCTTCCTGTCAGTGTTCAGGCGATCGGCCACTCGCTCAGCGTCATCCGGCCGGAGTGGCATTAGGACCGGAGTATTATCCGGCACGTCATCAATCGAAACAATGGGAATGCCCATGTGCAAGTATCCAACCCGGTCCACATCCTCATCAACAAAGAAGTTTACGCCACCGCCCAACTCGGAGGCCAACCATGTGGCGGCAATACTCGAACCGAAGATGCCGACAGCGCCACTAAATTCACGAGCCTGCGCGCGCACTGTGTCCAACCAGGTAAAGTGTCGTTGGAGAATCTTTCGCCCAAGACCTGCCAACTCATCTGCGTCTGTCTGGGTGAACGGCCTCTTCGGCACGGAATGCTCGTGACTGAGACCCGCTAATAGTGAGATCCCCTTGGGTATCTGACCTTCGCTCATTCGAATCACTTTGAATCCGGCAGCCTCCACGACATGCCCCAGAGTCCTGGGTAGAAAGTGGCTGCAGTGATCGGCAATGAGGATGTCAAAGGGCGATTCCGCCAGATCTGGCACCTCAATGAGCAGGAGACCACCGTCGTTCAACCGCTCAGCAATCTGTGCTAAGAGCACCAATGGATCCGAGATGTGCTCTAGGACATGGATCAGTACTACCGCGTCGTAGCGATCGTCGGATTCGTTGATGCTGCCGGAACGATAGCGAGTGTTCGGCAGTCTCTCAACCAGTCCACGGTGCCGATCATCCAACTCCAATCCGGTCAGTGACCAGCCCGGCAAAGAGGTACCGAACTCGCGCAGAAAACTCCCGTTGCCACATCCGATCTCCAGCAGTTTGCCAGTTTCAGGAAACGAAGCGGACTGGTTCATCCAGTTGATCAGAAAACGGGATCTCGTCGTCCCGACGCCAGTCGACTGATCGAAAGCTAACTGTTCCATTCCTGCGCCCTGACCATAGATTTCATATTCCGCATAGATTTCTTCCGACCTGCTCACCCAGTCAACGGTAAGTGGTTTCTGGGTCACGCCGCACGCGGCACAAACTGCGAACAAACCGGTCGTCGACTTCGGCTTGCAATCGGACGAAACCTGTAGGAAACGGTGCCGGACGTAGACTTCCGACGTCGGACCCTGACAGATATGGCAACGGTCAGTTCTTATCGCTGTCATCGTGGTCTCACCAACACGGCAACGCCGATCTGCGAATCGAGTCGAAACCCGCTACATGGTAGCAACGGGCTGGCCGCCTAGTCATCGAACGAGACCATACATCGTCCACTCACGTCGCCTGCTCGCATCGCCCTCACTGCTTCGTTGATGTCATCGAGGCCCACAACGTCGGTGATGAGTTCTCGGAGACGAATGCGGCCTGAACGGTAGAGGCCGTGGTACCGGGGGATGTCGACATGCGGGTCGCCGTCACCACCGTGCGAACCGCTCAACTGTTTCCCGAAGTGCAGCGGAAGCGAGTGCAATTCGATGTCGTCTCCAGTGAGCGGAACTCCGACCAAAACTACCCTGCCCATCGGTTTCGTGATCCGGTAACCGAGCTGGATCATCTCCGGAAGTCCGGTGCTGTCGACCGCCACGTCCACACCAGCGGACCCTGTGATCGATTCGAGTTCGGCCTGGACATTGACCTCGCTCGCGTTGACGAGGTGGGTTGCTCCCATTTTCCGTGCCAGATCCAGCCGATTCTCATGAAGATCCACTGCGATGATCGGATGGGCAGAGACGAGGGATGCGGCCTGCACGATGTTCAACCCAACACCGCCGACACCTAACGCGACGATGGACTCACCGATACGAAGCCGAGCGTTGTTCTCGACTACTCCGAAACCGGTTGTCACCGCACAGCCGAACAGCGCTGCCACCTGAAGGTCGCTGTCGGATGGGATCGGGGTACAACGGTTCTCGGATACGAGCGCGTACTCGTTGAAGGTGGTCAAACATCCCGCGCTGACCTCACGATTGCCCCATCGATAAGTAGGTGTCTCCGAGTCGATACCCAGGCCCTTACGCCAGTGGAGGACAACGGTGTCGTCCGGCTCCACGTGGCGAACGCCCGGACCGACGGCGAGCACGATTCCAGATCCCTCGTGGCCGAGCAGGTGGGGTAGGAACCTGTCCTCACCCTTAACCCCGTCGATCTCGCCCAACTGCGATCCACAAATGCCGCTGTAGTGGATCTTTACCAGTACCTGCCCCACGCCTAGTGCCTCGGGAAGTTCGACCTCAGCGACCACCAACGGCTGGTTCTGTTCGACCAAAATCGCCGCCTTCATGGTTCTCGGTAGTTCTGGCACGGGTGCTCTACTCGAAGTAGATGAATGAATGGTCGCCAGAATACCCTGTCGCCTGGAACCACCAGTCCCACTCTTCGGGTGTGCAGAAGGTCTCGCAGGTGACCTGCCAGTAGAGCATATTTACCTTTTCGGCTTCGGTCCTATATGACTCGACACAGATGTACTTGTGTTCTCTTCCGACGCGTTCGATTTCCCTCAGAGCTAGGTCTAGTTCGAAGTTGTAGAGATTGTGGAACGTGTTGATCGAAACCACGAGGTCGAAGGTGTCATCGTCCCATGGAAGGTGTGTGGCGTTTCCTTCCTGGAGCCGGTCTCGAATCTCCGGCTTGGCGTGCGTGATGGCGTATTCCGAGATGTCAATTCCGTAGATGCGAGCGTCCGGGATCACCTTCAGGAAGTCGAACAGCAAAAAGCCCTTGCCACAGCCGATGTCGAGAATCCTGGGAGAGTCGGGGAGTTCGAAATGGTCAGCCATAGCTTGAGCCACCTGTTCCCAGCGTCCCTCCAGGTAGCGGTAGCCGCCATAGTTGATCCGCCGGTCACCATCCCAGTAGTCGTATCCCCACTGCTTCGCCAACTCTGCGGCCTTCGCCTTGGGATAGTGGTCGTCGTTGACCCGCGACAGGTAGTCGCGTTTCGTGCTGGTGTGGAGCAGCGACATGAAATCCACGTAGGCCATCAGGTCTGAGCCAGATGTTCGTCAAAGTACGCGGACGCCTTGAGCAACTGTGATCGCAGCACATCAACCTCCACCGTTCCCGTGGAGGAGGGCTGTGACCACTCCATTCCCCGGAATCCGTTCATGATGATACAGCACCACTTGAGACGGTGAAGCGGGAGCAGCAACTCAACCCGCTCGGTGATTCCCGTCAAGTCCAGGGCCGCGCACATGCGATGCATGAACAGTTTGGCCAGTTCCGGAGTAAGAGGGTGGTCCGGTTGGCAGACGAAGTCACAGACGAGTTTCGCCGGGTCGTCCCAGCCCGCATACTCGAAATCGACGAACTGCAACACGCCCTCGGACTCCAGTGCGTTGTGGAACCCAAAGTCCGAGGGTGACAGTATGCGATCGCCCTCGATGAGCGGCTCCTCCAGGTCACGATGGTCGCAGCCAGCCAGGACTACGGCTTCGATACCACCGAGGGCCGGAACGAATCGGACCCTTGCGAGCGCTATTGCCTCTTCATGAAGCGGCGTCTCCGCTCCCGGAGTCAGTAGACGCTCCACGCGGGCTCTAACACTGTCCAGATGATCACGAACGCTGAAGCAGGCCTCGGCGGCAGCGGAAATGGCCAACGCAAGCGGTTCGGCTCGCAACCTATTCACCTGTCCAACGAACTCGGCCGCTTGGTGAATGTGGTCCCCGGTAACCTCCCCGATCGGCGTACCGGGAAGAAACGAATAAAGGGCCAATTCCAGATCCCGATCGTAGGCGATCGGTTCAGGAACACGATCAATACCGTAGACATTCAACAACTTCAGGAATCTGTACTCCCCTGCGAGCCTGTCCCGCACATCTGCAGACGACCGTCTGTACTGCTTGAGGACCCTGCGTCCCTGAGAGCTCTCTATAACCCAGACCCTGTTGTTCCGACCTGTCCGAACGCGTCGGAGCGTGGAAGCGGTGAGACCCTGATCGGTCAGGAACCGCCCTATGCCCGACTCTTCCTCTCTGAGGCTCAACGCAGGAGTTCCGGCAACTGGGCCCACTCCCGTAGCACCAGCCAGTCACTTCGTGCGTCCGACCCTCCAGTTGGGGAGAAGAGGATCTTCGTGGTCATATCCGGGAGCGATTCCAAGACCTCCGGCAGGTCATCGACAAAGTGGGTACAACCAAGGGACGTGATACGAGCCACCTTCTCGGCCTTAGTCGACTCGAAGAACACCTGCTCAGGCGTCCAGCCCAGGCCCTGTTCGTCGAAAAAACCGTGTTCCTCCAGCCAGTTGCGGGCGGCCAGACGGAGGTCGTGGTCTGCGCCGAGATAGGGAGCGCGCGTCTTGTGGCTCACGAGACACATGGCGAAGCCGTCCTGCTGCAATGCCGAAAGGGCCTCGAACGCGTCTGCGAACATCGGTGCCTCCATTATCCGCGCCCCGTACACCTCCCCCTGCAGGCGGGTCCACACATCCTCACGGCCGCTCTCTCGCAGGTGATCGCGAACAGCCGTCTTGTCTCCGACCAATGAGGCGGGAATCAAGCCGTCTTCCAACGCACAGGCGAAGAACAACTTGTCGTAACTGATCAGCGTGTTGTCGAGGTCGAGCCCTATGAGGGGCGTCCTGTTCATGCAAGGGCTTCCTTGATGGCGACGTGAATAGACGCCGCGTCGAGACCAAGGGTCGAGCGCACGAAGGCCTGATCGCCGATCTCATGGATGAAGGCATCTGGAACGGCCATTCGCGTCAGCCGCACGACATGTCGGGTACCTGCGAGCCATTCCAGGACAGTGGTCCCCAGTCCTCCAATGATCCCGTGCTCCTCTAGCGTGATCCATCGCCCGCATCGTCTGGCGAGTCCGTCCAGGAAGTCGACATCGAGCGGCTTCACGCTGCCCATGCTTACAACTTCGACACGTGGGCCATCCGCGGCGATCATGTCTACAGCCCGCAGCGCTTCAGCCGTGATCGGTCCTATACACAGGATCGCCAGGTCCTCGCCGTTTCTCAGCGCCTGGGCTGTTCCGATCCTGAGGCTGGCACCCTCAGGATGGAGTGCCGGCTCCCCCTTCTTCCCTATGCGCATGTAGGTGGGATTAGAGCTCTCGAGCGCCTCACGCAGGAATGCGACGAGTTCATGGCCGTCGGCTGGAGCCAGCACGTTCAGTCCGGGAAGGCAACGGGTGATCGCTATGTCCTCGAGGGAGTGGTGCGTCGGACCGAGTTCGGCATACGAGAGCCCCGACCCGGTTCCCACTACCACGACCGGGGCCTCGTGGTAGCAGACTCCTACCCGTAGTTGCTCCAGTACCCGAACGGTGGTGAACGGCGTGATGGTGTACACGACAGGCCTGAGGCCGCTCAGCGCCATGCCGGCCGCCACGCTCATCATGTTGGCTTCGGCGACCCCGCAGTTCAGGAACCGCCCTGGCGCGAGTCCCTTGAACTCATCAAACAGGCGATTCCCGATGTCCCCCGTGAGTAGGACCAAATCCTGGTGCTCGACCGCCAGTTTCGTGATCTCACGCGCGAAGGCATTCCTCATAGGTGATCCTGCAACTCCTCGAGCGCAAGACGGAGTTCGTCCTCGTCAGGTGTCCGATAATGCCAGTTGTTGTCGTCCTCCATGAAGGACACGCCCTTGCCCTTGACGGTATGGGCAATCACCACACTCGGCTGCCCACTTGTGGCGGCGCACGCTTCGAACGCTCCAGCCATGGCGCCGAAGTCGTGCCCGTCGATCGTTACCGCATGCCAGCCGAACGCTTCCCACTTGTCCTTCATGGGATCGAGGCACATCACCTCTCGGCTCCGCCCCGTTGCCTGCCAGCCGTTAAAGTCGACGATCACACACAGGTTGTCAACTGCCTGTGCAGCGGCGAGCATCGCTGCCTCCCAGATGGCCCCCTCGTTGCACTCACCGTCGCTGATCAACGCGTAGCAGCGGTAGGGCATACCTGTAATCCTGGCTGCTAGCGCCATGCCGAGGGCCATGGGCATGCCGTGCCCAAGTGAACCGGTGGCTGCTTCCACGCCCGGGAGATAACCGGGTGCCGGCGGATGTTCGTGGAACACGCTTCCGTTCATCCCGAACGTCGCCAGAAGCTCCTTTGGGTAGAAGTCGCGCTCGGCTAGGACCTGGAACAGCGCCGGTGCTGCATGCCCCTTACTAAGGACGAACCGGTCGCGGTCGGGGGCTTCGGGTCGGGCAGAGTCAATCTCAAGGATGTCCCAGTACAAGTAGACTAGAAGGTCGATGCATGACAGGCATGAGCCCAGATGGGGAATCCCGGCCGCATGGGATGTCTTCAGGATCCGATGTCGGAGGCGCCGGGATACAGCCTCAAGGTCGTAGGAGTTCACGGCTGCGTGCCGATCACCATGCTGCTGCCAATCGGCCCTGTTCCGCCAGGCCCAGCTGCTTCATTCTCCGTACCGTGTGGCAGGTCTCATCGCAATTAAGGCGACCTTCACGTTCAGCCGCAGCGATATCGCCAATTGCATCGCGTACTCCACGTCTCGGTACGAAGCGAGTGGCCAGCAGTTTGTCGGAGTTCTGGCGATAGGACCTGGGGTCGACGGACTCGGTGACGACGATCTCCGCAGGAATCTCCGCCTGGACAAGTTCAGCAACTTCAAGTATGGACAGATTCTCGAATCCGGCGTTGTAGCAACCCGTCGGCAGATCGGGCTGGGCCAGGAAATGCTGGTATACCCCGACCATGTCAGCGATGTGGATGTTCGGTCGGGTCTGCTGCCCGCCGAAGACCGTCATGCGGCCATCCGTCAGAGCCTGATATGTCAGCATGTTCACGGTCACGTCCAGCCGCATCCGGGGTGACAGTCCGCACACGGTGGCTGGACGGATGCAATGGACGGTCATCTGGTCGCGATAACTTAGTAATATCCGCTCGGCCACCATCTTGGTCTTGTTGTAGGCTGAGATAGGTTCAAGAGCGAGGTCTTCAGTGACCTCGTCCTCCTGTTTGACCCCGTAGACGCTGCCGGAACTGGCGTAGATGAACTGCATTACTCCGGCACGGACAGCCATGTCGGCCAACTGCTGACTAGCCAGCGCGTTGACCTCCCACGAGAGTTCCGGATTCAACTCGGCAGACGGGTCGTTGGCGATGTTTGCGAGGTGGATGATCGCATCGACGCCGTCAAGTGGAATGGCTCGGGAATCTCGGACGTCCTGTTTGAGGACGACCAGGTCTGGATGCTCCCCAAGGTGGTTGCCGAACCACTGAGTGTCCACCACGGTCACGTGGTGGCCATCCTCCAGGAGTCGGCCGGTCAAGACGGTGCCGATGTACCCGCAGCCACCCGTGACGAGAAGCCTCATTACTGCCTGTGGCGGTAGTCGTGAGGATGTTGCTCGAGCAGCGAGAGGTTTCCTTCTAGCCAGTCCAGGGTCTCGGCCAGCCCCTGTCGCAGGTCAATGCGGTCGCTCCATCCCAAGTCGTCTCGCAGCCTCGTCGTATCCAACAGGTAAGCCTCATCCTTGCCCAGGCGATCATGTGTCACCTCTACCAGATCATCGAATGGTACCCCGGTCATCTGGCAGATCTGGTCCACCACCTCCCGGATCGACAACGTCGACCTGGTCGAGACGTGGTAGGCGGACCCCGGTGTTCCATCGATGGCGATCCTTCGTGTCGCCTCGGCAACGTCCTCGATGTGGATGAAGGACCGGATCGAGTGTCCCCCACCGTGCAACTGCAGCTTCTTTCCCGTCTTCGCGAAGAGCATGGCCCTTGGAATGATCCGGTACAGCTGCTGCCCGGGCCCGTAGACGTTTGCAGCCCGGGTGAACACCACCGGAAACCCGTAGGCCTCATAGAAGGTCAGGAGGTGCAGGTCGCAGGCCGCACGTGAGACTGCGTACGGGGTGCTGGGAGCGAACTCGAAGTTCTCTGCCACCAGGCCATCCGTGCTGCCGTAGACCTCCGGTGTGGAAACGTGGACATACTTTTCGAGGAAGTCCAACTGCCTCAACCGGTCGTGCAGTCGCACCTGGGCGACAACGTTGGTCTGGTACCAGTGCTCAGGTACATCCCAACTCTGTGCGACCATGCCCTGTGCTGCGAAGTTCACCACGTGTGACGGCCTGTGTGAGTGGATGAGGTCCATGAGGCGATCGAGGTCCTGGTTCAGGTCGATCTGCTCGAACCAGAACTGCTGCTCCCAGGCCGGCACCGACTTGTAGGGGAGGAAGACGTCGTCCGGTTCCGCAGATCGGCTGACCCCCAGCACCTGATGACCCTCTTCTATCAGATGCCTCACGAAATGGGCACCCGAGAACGAGTTGCTCCCGATTACGAGGAATCCCCCGGTCATGGCGTCGGGTCACAGGCCACCGTCAGGTCGGCAACCTGTCGATGGACGGGATGGTCGCTGAACCAGTCGCTCCACTCGTCGACCTCGGTCTGGACCCGAACAGGTGCCGGATCCTGCTGGGCGAGCGCCAGCATCTCGGGAGTGCCGATGTCGAGGTGTATTCCGGAGTTGTGCCAGGTGGCGATCCTCCCCAGGAAGTCAGGGAGTACATCAGTGCTGAAGTCCGTTGCATCCGGTCGTACCGCCAGCCACGAGAGCACCTCAGGCTCAAGGAGGTAGACCGCACCGTTGGCGTGATTTCCAGGTGGATCGGCCACCTTCTCATGGAATTCGAGTACAACGCCCGTGGAATCCGTCTCGACGATTCCACAGGTCTCGGGCGTCGGCGTGTCGAAGGTCATCATCGTGACAGGACAGCCCACCGGACGCCGGTGCCTGTGGAAGGCCATGAATTCCCCGAGATCGCACCTGCACCAGTTGTCCGCGTGGACCAACAACGTCGTCTTCCCCTCGAAGAACTCCCTATTGGCGAATAGCGTGCCAGCGGTTCCGAGTAGGCAGACCTCGTGAACGGTTCGAACCCACCCCCTGTAACAGGGGCGATCCAGAAACCTCACCATCTTCTCAGCGTGGTGGTGCACGTTCACCAGTACATCTCGGACCCCGACGGATCGGAGGGATTCCAGCCAGTGCTCCAGCAGCGGACGCCCCCAGATCGGCATAAGGGGCTTCGGCCACTCATCCGTCAAGGGGCGAAGACGGCTACCGCTCCCGGCCGCCAGCAGTAGGGCCCGTGTTCCGTTCTCTGCCGGGTCCGCCATTCACCCAGCCGTCTCAATCAGGTAGTCGACAATGGCGAGCAGCCATACATGGTGTGTCATCTCGACGACGTTGTAGGAGTCGCTCGCTACCCAGAGATTCAGGTCCCCTAGTCGGCGCAAGGGGTTGTCCGGAGAGAAGCCGGAGAGGCTGACCACGGCTAGGCCCATTGCGCTCGCCTGTTCAGCCCCGTTGACCATGTTCTGCGACGCTCCGCTGCTGCTGATCAGAATCACGAGGTCGCCAGGATCTGCGTAGAACTCAAGCGCTTTCGCGACCCAGTTCTCGTAGCCATAGTCGTTCGCCAAGCAGGTCAGCAGGTCAGCTTCGTTGAAGTTCATGGCCCGGATACCGGCCGCTTTGGTCAGGTCTACCGCTACATGGCTCGCCATCGCGGCGCTTCCACCGTTACCGGCCAGGATGATCTTGTTCCCTGAGCCATAGGTCCGCCGAACCATCGTTGCTGCCTGTACCAGCGACTCGGGGTCGATGTCGTTGAGTTTCTCGGCAACCGTCCCGAAGTAGTCGTGGAAGAAGCGCGCGCCACTCACTGGACAACCCCGATCAGTAGATTTTCGTAGCCTTGATTGGCCAACAGTATGTCTGGAGTCATGCCCTGTACCTGACTCTACGCTCCAACGGTGCAGGCGAATGGAACGTCGAGAACCTAGGCGTGACTATTGCGTCACCGGTTTCATTCGCTCGAAACGACAATGGAACCGTGTATGTGCTTTCTCTAGCCGGCGCCGTATACCGCATTGACCCGGCGTAAGCCAAATTTGGAACGACGCTACTTATCTCAGTCGATAATCAACTTAGGAATAGCTGTCACCATAGAACCTGACCAACCACCGAGTGATTCAAGCCGATACTTGATTTCGTCACGTAGGTTCCAGGGAAGAATCAGAACAAAATCTGGCTGGTCTTCAGCGATACGATGTTCCTCAACAATAGGAATATGGCTTCCTGGGAGATAGTGGCCCTGTTTAGCAGGGTTATTGTCTACCACGTACCTCACTAGGTCAGGACCTACCCCTGCGTAGTTGAGAAGCGTATTTCCCTTCGCTGCGGCTCCGTATCCAACAACGATTCGACCCTCGTTTCTGGCATCAATGAGGAACGAACGCAGTTGGTCCCGGATGAGATCTACGCGCGATTGAAATCCTGAGTAGAAGAACGATGTCCTTACACCTAGTTCTGCTTCTTCAGCACGAATCAAGTCGACTGACCTTGCAACAGGAAAACCGCGACCCCCGGCAACTTGCGCGTACACGCGAAGACTCCCCCCATGAGTCGTTAAACGTTCCACCTCAAAGACGGTCAGCCCGGCAGCCTCCAACACCGCCTCAACGGCGGTAAACGAAAGATACGAAAAATGTTCGTGGTAGATGGTGTCAAACTCTGTCTGAGATACAAGTTCACCGAGATACTGAAACTCAAAAGATGACACTCCATCATCGGCAAGGAGTCGTCGGCAAGCAGTTGCGAAGCCGACGATGTCTGGAACGTGCGCAAGGACATTGTTCGCAACTAACAAGTCTGCTTCTAGCCCACTGGCGACCAGGGCATCTACTGATTCGAGGGTAAGGAAGGCCTCAACGGTCTCAAGGCCAGATTTTCGAGCGATCGCAGCGGCTCCAGCAGTGGGTTCAATACCCGTGCTACGGATTCCTTGATCATGAAAACACTTGAGCAAGGTCCCATCGTTGGACGCGACCTCGACTACGCGGCTGGAAGACCCAAGCCCAAACTCTTTGATGGACCGGTCGGCAAAACGGTGGCAGTGCTCAACCCAAGTCGATGAGATACCGCTGAAGTACGCATAGTCAGCACTGAATAGGACCGAGGCATCCACTACGTCCTCAGTTTGAACTAACCAGCACGCCTCGCACACCAATACTCGTAGCGGGAACCAGGTCTCGTTTGAACCCAGGTCCGCTTCGGTCAGCAGGGAGTTGGACGGTGGCGCGCTTCCGAGATCAACGAGAACAAGTTCAACCGTCTGTCCACAGTTCCGACAGTTCAAGACTCAATCCCTGTCCAGTCCGAGTCAAGCATCGAATGATTGTGGTCCCGGTCTGACATCCTTGAGATTTCCTCTGGCCACCCAACTCCCAGCATCGGATCTTCTGGGTGTACTCCCCCATCCGAACTCTGGTTATATCGCTCTCCGTGTACACAAAGCAACTCACAGGAGTCGTCTAGCAGTTGATACCCGTGAGCGAGTCCAGTAGGTACAACCACCGATACCCCGTCCATCCCAGCTATTTCAACGCCATGCCAAGTTAGGAAGGTTGGCGAACCTCGTCGAAGATCCACAACTACATCGAAAATCCGACCTCGCAGACAGGTAAGAATTTTTGCGTCTGCTAATGGTGGTATTTGGTAATGGAGGCCACGCACAGTCCCTCGTCCCACGGTCACAGTGTGATTGACCTGCGCGACTGAGAACCCGGGTACTAACGAGGTAGCTAGGTCGATATCGAATACCCGGTCAAGCGAACCTCGGTTGTCTTCAACGGGCTCTCTCCGAAGCAGCGTCAGGCCATGGATCGGGGTGGTCTCAATTGCAGTCGAAGGCGCCAAGGTCCTACTCCAGAAACCGACAGTCGTTGCCCTACGCCAACACTCGGAGACGTGAAAGGCGCTCGGGCCACAAACCTAACATGTGACTCTTATCGTCAACTCCAGCCATGCCTCTGCCTGCGGTACGAGCCCCATGCGCTGAGAATATTTGTTGTCATCCTCATCCGAGCCCCGCTCGTCGAACCGGCGGGACTGAATCCGAAACCGCCAAGACTGTGTGCGGTAGGCCTACCCTCATCCCTATGGTTGAGGTGCTTCCATTTACCCACCAGCTGGCCCACAGACTCGCTCAAGCGGGCCTGCGAGGAGCGTCGTGGTACTGGCGCATTGCCCGATTCCTTCAGCATCCACCACCTCCAGGCCTTGTCTACCTCCCCAATGGCATGCCCCTTATGAATCATCCTGACGACTGGACATGCCGGACCGCCTACGAGGGAACCTACGAGCGCGAAATTCTCCGATTACTCGGGGATCTGGTCCATGAAGGAGACCTTGTTATCGATGTCGGTGCAAATGTGGGGATTATCTCTGCCCGGGCTGCAGGCCTGGTTGGCTCATCCGGCCGGGTAATCGCTGTCGAACCCTCACCCCGATGCGTCGGTGCCCTTCTGGAGGTAACCGGAGGACTCGGCAATGTGACCGTAATCACCGCTGCGCTGGGAGATACGGATGGAATGGTCGAGTTGACGGGCTGGGACAACCCGGATCACCGGGGTCTCGGATCAGTGGTGCCGGGCCACCGATCGGGCTTGGCCGAGAACTGGTACGAAGGAGAGACCCTGCATGTACCGCAGCTAACGCTCAGAAATCTCTTGTCTGAACAGGTCGACAAAGAAGACGAGATCGCTCTCCTTAAGATCGACGTGGAGGGTTATGAACCAGATGTACTCCGTGGCGCACCTGAGCTATTCAGCAATCGCCGGGTTAGGGCGGCGATCCTTGAGGTCACAACAACTCTCCCGGTTGATTGGGTTGGGGACCTCTTGGAATCCACATCGGCCAACTACGACGCCTACGCAATAGAGGAGGCAGGGCGGATCAAGAAGCGGTTGGCCCTGAGAGCCATCGACGCCGAAACAGCGATGGCCAGGTCAGTCCAGTGGAATCTTCTCCTCCGGCGCCGGTAACA
>Ga0302127_10001298_pt1 | contig 14726 bp, 13 predicted proteins | sample CB4_SCM_MG_FD_204452 | JGI IMG/M metagenome (GOLD analysis project Ga0302127, IMG submission 204452) | Marine microbial communities from Western Arctic Ocean, Canada - CB4_SCM | ecosystem: Environmental > Aquatic > Marine > Oceanic | place: Canada: Western Arctic Ocean | collected 2017-09-24
AGGGCGCAAGCAGACAGGGTTCTTTACAAGGCAGCGATTCGACAAATATTAGAAACCCAGGAAAACCTGAGTATTTTTCAGCAAGGTGTTGATGATCTGATTATTGAAGGAGATTCAGTTCGAGGCATAGTGACAGAAATGGGGCTCAAGTTTCTAGCGCCTCAAGTTATTCTGACTACTGGAACTTTTCTTGGTGGAAAAATCCATATTGGATTGGAAAATCATGCTGGGGGACGAGCAGGAGATGCGCCGTCAATTTCTTTGGCTAAACGCCTTCGGGAATTACCTTTCCATGTAGGACGATTAAAAACTGGTACGCCACCTCGCATAGATACAAAGACTGTGGATTTTTCTAAAATGGAAGAACAGGCAGGTGATACACCTCGGCCAGTTATGTCTTATCTGGGTGAAACAAAACAGCATCCGGACCAAATAAGCTGTTACATCACAGCGACGAATGAGCAAAGCCACGACATTATTAGAGAAGGCCTGGAGTTTTCACCCATGTATTCTGGTGAAATTGAAGGAGTTGGCCCGCGTTATTGCCCATCCATTGAAGATAAGGTGGTGCGCTTTGCTGGTAAATCCAGCCACCAGATTTTTGTAGAACCCGAAGGGCTGACTAGCTCTGAGTTATACCCGAATGGAATATCAACCAGCCTTCCCTATGAAGTGCAGGAAAAATTAGTAGCTTCAATCAAGGGGTTTGAGAATGCCCGAATCGTTAGGCCAGGGTATGCCATTGAATACGATTATTTTGATCCAAGAGACCTGAAGGCCTCTCTTGAAACTAGATTTATTCAAGGTTTGTATTTTGCGGGGCAAATCAATGGCACAACGGGTTACGAAGAAGCGGGTGCGCAGGGTTTACTTGCCGGGATCAATGCCGCTCTTGCCATCAGGGAGGAAGCGCACTGGTGTCCAGGAAGAGATGAAGCCTATCTTGGTGTTCTTGTGGATGACTTGATTACCCGAGGGACCCTGGAGCCATACCGCATGTTTACATCTAGGGCTGAATATAGATTAATGCTGCGCCAGGATAATGCTGATTTTCGTCTCACTGATATAGGCAGAAAACTAGGCCTTGTAAATGATGCACGCTGGAAGGCATTTACAGAAAAACAGGCAAGTGTTCAGAGCGAAGAAAAACGGTTCGCTGAAACCTGGATACAGACTGACAGTGATCTGAGTGAGTTGATAAACCCGTTATTGGAAAAGCCTATTTCCCATGAATATACTTTGGCAGAGATATTGGCTCGGCCAAAGGTAAGTATTGAAAACCTGAACCAGGCATGTCTGAGTTCAGGGCACCTGACGGAGTTACCCCATCCGCTGGTAGCCGAACAGGTAGAAATCCGCTCGAAGTATCAGGGGTATATTAATCGACAGACTAATGAAATTAAAAAGCTGAAAAGCCAGGAACAAACCCTGATACCAGAGTCATTTAGTTATAAGGATATTTCAGGCCTTTCCAGCGAACTCAAACAGAAACTGGAACAAACACAACCGGATTCTATTGCCAGGGCATCGCGCATACCCGGTATGACACCTGCCGCTATTTCACTACTTCTGGTGTATCTAAAAAAACACAGAAGTACGCAGGATGAATGCCGGGAAAGCAAAATCGCCTGATGGTGACAGCCCAGAACCTTAAATCCTCTCTTCAATTGGGTCTTGCAGCACTGGATCTCAATTTGAATGAGGTTCAGCAAAGCCAGCTGCTTGCTTATCTAAATTTGTTGGAAAAATGGAACCAGGCTTATAACCTCTCTGGTATTAAAGATGTCAGCAAGATGGTGAGTTACCACTTGCTGGATAGCCTGGCAATCGCTCCTTTCATCGATGGCAGTAATATCCTGGATGTAGGTACTGGTGCTGGCCTGCCAGGCATCCCGCTGGCGATCACTTTTCCTGAAAAACAATTTCTGCTATTGGACAGCAATGGGAAGAAAACCCGGTTCCTGTTTCAAGTCAAAACCGAGCTTGGGCTGGACAATGTAGAAGTATTTCATGATCGTGTGGAGAGCTTTCAATGTCCTCGGCAAATTGATATTGTGCTCTGCCGGGCATTTGCAGCAGTTGGCAAGTCAATAGAAAAAACTTCACATATACTGAATGAGCATACCAAGCTGCTGGCCATGAAAGGGCAGTATCCTGATGAGGAGTTAGCCGAACTGCCTACGGCTTTTGAAATAACAAAAAGCCATGAGCTGACTATCCCCGGTGTGGAAGGCTCAAGGCACCTGCTTGAAATAGGCAGAGCTGGAAACAATGCCAATTAATGCGAAATAAAGAACCAGGAATTTTGCAGTGACACATATTTTTGCCGTAGCCAATCAGAAAGGCGGAGTAGGGAAGACGACAACAACTGTCAATCTTGCCGCGTCATTGGCACGCATGAACAAAAAAGTGCTTTTGGTTGACCTGGATCCTCAAGGTAATGCCACCATGGGCAGCGGCATTGAAAAAAACGATCTGGAAACCAGCGTTTATGATGTGCTGGTTAAAAAAACCAGTGTTAGCGACGTAGCGCAAACCTCCCCGAATGCCGGGTTTGATTTACTGCCTTCTAATAGTGATTTGACGGCGGCAGAGGTTGAGTTACTAGGCGAAGAGGGGCGAGATCACCGATTGCGAGACTGCCTTAAGGGTTCGCAAACCAATTATGATTTTATTCTTATTGACTGCCCTCCTTCACTGAACATGCTTACAATTAATGCCCTGGTTGCAGCCGACGGGGTGCTCATTCCTATGCAGTGTGAATACTATGCGCTGGAAGGTTTATCAGCTTTATCGCAAACGGTTGAAGCTGTTTCGGCTACATTAAATCCGGGACTTAAAATTGAGGGTATTTTGAGGACTATGTATGACCCGAGAAATAAGCTTTCACAAGAAGTCTCGGATCAATTAATTGAGTATTTCAACGACACGGTTTATCGGACAATTATTCCACGCAATGTGAGGCTTGCAGAAGCGCCAAGTTTTGGACTACCGGTAATAGTGTATGATAAAAGCTCCCGTGGAGCGCTGGCTTATATTGCTCTGGCTGGAGAAATTCTGCGCCGTCATGACGGCAATGTCAGCAAAAGCAGCAAGGAAAATAATAACAATAGTGTCCCAACAGACATATCGGGATAAAGCACAGGTAACACCGCGGCTTAGGCAGACTGCATAGAAAATATCACTAAAATCTCCGCTAAAAAGAACCGAATTAAAGAATCTACAGAATGGCTACAAAGAAAAGAGGGTTAGGCAGGGGGCTGGATGCCTTGCTCGGCAATGCAAATACCCAGGTAACCGAGACAGTTTCAGAACCGGCAGGAGCTGAGGATTCTGGCACTGTTGACGAAAACAACAGCCTTAAACACCTTCCGGTTGAGTTTATTCAGCCGGGCAAGTATCAGCCGCGTCATAATATGGATGCGGACTCTCTTGAAGATCTGGCTAATTCCATCAAGGCTCAGGGCGTGATGCAGCCTATCGTTGTTCGAGCTATTAGCAGCAGCAAATATGAAATCGTGGCAGGAGAGCGACGCTGGCGTGCATGCCAACTGGCTGGCCTGGACACTATTCCGGTTATTGTCAAACAAGTGGCAGATGAAGCCGCTGTGGCTATGGCCCTTATCGAAAATATCCAACGCGAAAACCTCAACCCCATTGAAGAGGCCATGGCTTTACAAAGGCTGATAGAAGAATTTGGGCTTACTCAACAGGAAGCCGCAGACGCCGTAGGCAAATCTCGCACTACTGTAACCAACTTGCTGCGTCTGATGGGGCTGAACGTGGAAGTACGTCAGGCATTAGAGCGTGGTGACCTGGAAATGGGGCATGCCAGAGCACTTTTGGCCTTGCCTCAGGAGAAACAACCGGAAGTTGCCAGAACTGTTACCAGCAAAGGGCTATCTGTCAGACAAACCGAAGCGCTGGTTCGGCAGTTGCAGGCCCATAAAAATAAGGTGCCGACTACTAAAAAACTTGATCCGGACATTCGTCACCTGCAAGACAGCCTTTCCGAAAAGCTTGGCACCAGTGTTGCAATACAGCACTCCGCAAAAGGCAAAGGCAAACTCATTTTAAAATACAATTCCGTGGAACAGCTGGAAGGGATTCTGGATCATATAAAATAAGGCGTAATAACAGCTTCTTTTAGGCTTTTGCGGTTGTATGGCATTAGGAAAATCAATATAATTCGCGCGGTCGAAAAACACTAAAAACGCTGAAAAAACAGTAAGGTTGGTAAGGCCTGGGAACGGTGACACAAACAGGCAGGATAATAACTAGTGACCGTTTCAACTATCAAGGCACCACCATTTTATATTGCTCTTCTCGTCCAGCTTTTATTTTGTTTGATGGCGGCACTGGTCATGTTTTTATTGATTGATGGTGTGGCATCGTATTCGATATTGCTGGGTGGGTTAATCAGTATCGTGCCAAACGGTTATTTTGCCTGGAAGGTATTCCGTTTTCGCGGCGCACGAAACACACCATTAATAGTGAAGTCATTTTACGCGGGCGAAACGGGCAAGCTGATAATGACAGGGGTTTTTTTCGCGCTGGTATTTGCGGGAATAAAGCCCTTGAATGAATTTGCAGTAATCGTGAGTTTTATCTTAACAATAATTGTGGGCTTGATTGCTACAGGCTGGGTAAATAATGCAAAGCTGCGTAGTAGTTAGGCGCAGATTGATAAGAATTTATATAGAGAGTGTTTGCAGCAAGAAACACAGTGAATTACACAAAGAACAAGTTACCTAAACAGGCTGAACAATAGAAAATTAGCACATGGCAAGCGAAGCGATACAACAAGAAGAAGGCCACGAAGTCGAACACGCCCAGACCCAGGGCGAGTATATTCAACATCACCTTCTGTTTCTGACTTATGGAAAACATCCAGATGGCGAATGGGGCTTTGCCCATACTGAAGAAGAAGCTAGCGAAATGGGCTTTATGTCCGTTCATGTTGATTCGCTTGGCTGGTCAATTGTTTTAGGTCTTTTGTTTGTATTGTCCTTCAAGAAAGCCGCTGAAAAAGCCAGTGCAGCAACACCGACAGGTTTCCAGAATTTTGTAGAGTGGGTATTCGAATTTGTAGAACAAAACGTGAGAGATACATTTCATGGCACAAGCTCCGTAATAGCCCCTCTTGCCATGACTATTTTTTGCTGGGTCATATTAATGAACACCATGGACCTGGTGCCTGTGGATATCCTGCCCTGGCTGGCCCAGGCTATCAGTGGCAGCCACGAAACAGCCTTCCGCGTTGTGCCTACTACCGATCCGAATATCACACTGGGCATGTCGCTTAGCATCTTTTTTCTAATAATTTTCTATAGCATCAAGGTTAAAGGCACAGGCGGCTTTTTGAAAGAGCTGGCTTTTCAGCCTTTTGGCCCAAAAATGTTGCCTTTTAATCTGATGATTGAAGTGCCCACACTGCTGGCCAAACCTGTTTCACTTGGGTTGCGCCTTTATGGGAATCTGTATGCGGGTGAGCTGGTCTTTTTGCTGATCGCTTTGTTTGGCGTTTATCAATTGCCCGCGCATTTTATCTGGGCAGTTTTTCATCTGCTGGTTGTTCCATTGCAGGCTTTTATCTTTATGATGCTGACCATCGTCTATCTAAGCCAGGCTTGTGAGCAACACTAAGTAATGATTTTTTATACAACAACATTGCATAACGATATTTAATTAAAAAATTTAACGAATTACAAAATCACTAATCAAGGTATTAACCTTATATAACTGGAGGAAAAAATGGAGCTGATATTGTCTTTTACAGTACTTGGAGTGCTGCTTGTATTAGGTATGGGTGCTCTGGGAACCGCTATTGGTTTCGGTATCCTGGGCGGCAAAATGCTCGAAGGTTCTGCGCGTCAGCCTGAATTGGCACCGATGCTGCAAGGCAAGATGTTCCTGGTCGCCGGCTTGATCGACGCGGTAACCATGATCGGTTTGGCTATTGGCATGTGGTTCACTTTCGCTAATCCTTTTGTTGCTGCGCTGCTTGCGGCGGGTTAATCGACTTTTATCGAAAGTAGATAGTCGGTATAAATAGTCGAATTGACAGCAATTAGATAGCGAACAATAGAACGCGCGCTGAGCAAGAGGTGTAATAGTGAACATTAACGCAACAATTTTTGGCCAAATGATCGCGTTCGCATTTTTTGTGTGGTTCTGCATGAAATATGTGTGGCCGCCGTTAACTGCCGCTCTGGCAGAAAGGCAAAAGAAAATTGCCGATGGTCTGGAAGCTGCTGATAAGGCTGAAAGAGATCTTGAGCAGGCTCAGGTGCAGGTTTCCGAGCAACTCAAGGACGCCAAGACTGCGGCGTCTGGAATTCTCGATCAGGCCAACAAACGCGCAAGTCAAATAGTGGATGAAGCGAAAGAGCAGGCCCGCGAAGAAGGTCAACGGCTGATTGCCGGCGCACAGGCTGAAATCGAACAAGAAGTGAATCGTGCCAAGGAACAGCTTCGCTCACAAGTAGCCAGTATTGCTATTGCTGGTGCTGAGAAAATTCTGGAAGCTTCCATTGATGAAAGCGCACATGCTGAGCTGGCAGAAAAACTTGCCGCAAGCTTGTAATTTATTACAGCAAAGACAAAAACTGACCTGAAAACGAAATGGCTGAATTAACCACACTTGCAAGACCTTATGCCAGGGCAGCATTCGAAACAGCGAATGAAGCTGACAGCCTGAATGCATGGTCGAACGCGCTGAGACTTGCCGCGACAGTTATCGGTGAGCCGTCTGTGAAAACCGCATTGGCGTCTCCTTCCCTGACCGGCGAAGAACAGGCAAGCCTTGTCAGCGAACTATGCGGTGACGAGATTGGCGGGCCGATGCAAAATTTCATCATGATCCTGGCGGAAAACAAACGGATTAGCTTAATGCAGCAAATTGTTGTTCTGTTTGAAGAGCTCAAAGCCAATCAGGAAAAGAAAGTGGATGTGAATGTCACGACAGCTTTCCCTCTTTCCGACAGCATCGAAGACAAGCTGACAAATTCTCTTAAAGAGAAATTACAACGCGGTGTTGTTTTGCGCAGCCAAATAGACAAGTCTTTGATTGGTGGCGTGATAGTGCGAGCAGGCGACTTGGTCATTGATGGCTCTGTTCGTGGCAAGCTGGCAAAACTGGTCGAAGCCATGAAAAACTGAACACGGATAATCCGAATTAAAGAAATAATACTGAAACCCAAAAAGAATTAGCTTAAAAACTACTCACAAGAAACCCTGAACCAGGGAATGAGTTGAGGAAACGAGAAAATGCAACAACTGAATCCTTCAGAAATTACCGAAATTATTAAACAGCGCATTGATAATCTCGATGCGTCTGCGCAGGCGCAGAACGAAGGCACTATCGTCAGCGTGTCCGACGGTATTATTCGTATTCATGGTCTGGCCGATGTTATGTATGGCGAAATGATCGAGTTCGAGGGCGGAGTTTACGGTATGGCCCTGAACCTCGAAAGGGATTCAGTGGGCGCGGTTGTGCTGGGTGATTATCAATCATTGGCTGAAGGCCAGACCTGTCGTTGCACGCAGCGTATTTTGGAAGTACCTATTGGTCCTGAGCTGGAAGGGCGTGTAGTAGATGCGCTTGGCAACCCGATCGATGGCAAAGGCCCGATCAATGCTAAAGAAACAGACCCTGTGGAAAAAGTGGCTCCGGGTGTAATTGCCCGCCAGTCAGTTTCCCAGCCAGTACAGACAGGTTTGAAAGCGATCGACGCAATGGTTCCTATTGGTCGTGGTCAGCGTGAGCTGATTATTGGAGACCGCCAGATTGGTAAAACAGCGGTGGCTATTGACGCCATCATCAACCAGAAAGGCACTGGTGTTAAATGTATTTATGTTGCCATCGGCCAGAAGCAATCCTCCATTGCTTCGGTTGTACGTAAGCTTGAAGAACATGGTGCTATGGACCATACCATCGTGGTTGCTGCCGGCGCTTCTGATCCGGCCTCCATGCAATTTATTGCGCCGTATTCAGGCTGCACGATGGGCGAGTATTACCGCGACCGTGGCCAGGATGCTTTGATTGTTTATGATGACCTGACTAAACAGGCTTGGGCTTATCGCCAGATTTCATTACTGCTACGTCGTCCGCCAGGCCGTGAAGCCTACCCGGGTGATGTTTTCTATCTCCATTCACGTCTGCTGGAGAGAGCTGCACGTGTGAATGCAGAGTACGTTGAAAAATTCACAGACGGCAAAGTCAAAGACCAGACAGGCTCACTGACAGCATTGCCTATTATTGAAACCCAGGCCGGTGACGTTTCTGCCTTTGTACCGACAAACGTGATTTCCATTACTGATGGGCAGATTTTCCTGGAAACCAATTTGTTTAACTCCGGTATTCGCCCTGCAATGAATGCGGGCCTGTCTGTATCCCGTGTGGGTGGTGCAGCGCAGACCAATATCATTAAGAAGTTGGGTGGCGGTATTCGATTGGCTCTGGCTCAATATCGTGAACTGGCAGCCTTTGCCCAGTTTGCTTCTGACCTTGATGAGGCCACACGAGCTCAATTAGAGCATGGCCAAAGAGTTACAGAGTTAATGAAGCAGAAACAGTATTCACCTCAGTCTGTTGCTGATATGGCGATAGTGCTTTATGCCGCCAACGAAGGCTTCCTGAAAGAAATTGAGCTGCAAAAAATTGCCGATTTTGAATCTGCTCTTTTGTCATACATGAGCTCAGAATATAGCGATCTGATGAATACCATTAACGAATCAGGTGATTACAACGACGACATCCAGGCCTCCTTAAAAGAAGCGATGGATAAATTCATTTCCACCCAGAGCTGGTAAGAAACCATGGCGGCAGGAAAAGAAATTCGTAATCAGATCGGGAGTATCAAGAATACTCAGAAGATCACGAGTGCCATGGAAATGGTTGCGGCAAGCAAAATGCGTAAAGCTCAGGATCGTATGGAGCTGGGCAAACCCTATGCGCATAATATTCGGGTGGTAGTCAGCCATCTGGCAAACTCCTCGCCGGAATACCAACATATTTATATGAAAGAGCGTGAAGTAAAACGCATAGGCTTCATCGTCGTTTCATCTGATCGCGGATTATGTGGCGGTCTGAATATTAATCTTTTCAAAACCATGATTGCTTCAATGAAAAGCTGGCATGATCAGGATGTTGAAATTGATATTTGTGCAGTAGGATCCAAAGGGGCCGCTTTTTTTAATAATTACGGCGGCAACGTGGTTGCTGCGATCCGCGGGATTGGCGATGCGCCTGCGGTAGAAGATGTTGTCGGCGGCGTCAAAGTCATGCTTGATAATTTTGCCGACGGGAATATCGACAAGTTGTTTCTGGTATCCAATGAATTCGTCAATACCATGACGCAGTTGCCTACTGTTGAACAGTTATTGCCATTACAGGCGGCCGAAGAAAAAGAGCTAAAACATCACTGGGATTATCTTTATGAACCAGATGCACGCGAACTCCTTGATGGCCTTCTCGCGCGTTATATCGAATCGCAGGTTTACCAGGCCGTAGTGGAAAACAATGCCTGTGAACAAGCCGCTCGGATGATAGCCATGAAGAGTGCAACAGATAATGCAGGTGAGCTTATCGATGAGCTGCAGCTAATCTATAACAAGGCGCGTCAAGCAGCGATTACACAAGAATTGTCAGAAATTGTTAGCGGCGCAGCCGCACTTTAAGACTATCTATAGCTGTCACGCTTTAAATAGCACATAAAAAATTTAGTTTTTGAAATATAGAAATAGATTTTATTAAGAGGAGCCGGACATGAGCAGCGGTCATATCGTACAAATTATTGGTGCTGTTATAGATGTGGAATTTCCACGGGAATCTGTGCCCAGGGTTTATGATGCCCTTTCTGTTGATAACACCGAGATCACCCTGGAAGTTCAGCAGCAGCTGGGTGACGGCATTGTCCGCACTATTGCGCTGGGCTCTACAGAAGGACTTAGACGCGGCTTGGATGTCACCGATACCGGCGCCGCTATCAGCATTCCGGTTGGCGAAGAAACCCTTGGCCGTATCATGAATGTATTGGGCGAACCTATTGATGAACGTGGCGAGATTGGCGCAAAAGAAAAAATGCCTATTCACCGCAAAGCGCCAAGCTATGAAGAACAGGCCGCTTCTGAGGAATTGCTGGAAACAGGAATCAAAGTAATTGATCTGGTTTGCCCGTTTGCCAAAGGCGGCAAAGTTGGATTATTCGGTGGAGCCGGTGTTGGTAAGACAGTGACGATGATGGAGCTGATTAACAATATCGCAACCGAGCATAGTGGGCTGTCAGTATTTGCTGGTGTTGGTGAGCGTACTCGTGAAGGCAACGATTTTTATCACGAGATGCAGGAAGCTGGCGTAATTGATACTGAGACTTTCAGTAACTCAAAAGTATCCATGGTTTACGGCCAGATGAACGAGCCACCTGGTAACAGGTTGCGTGTAGCGCTTACTGGCCTGACTATGGCGGAAAAATTTCGTGATGAAGGCCGTGATGTACTTTTCTTCGTAGACAATATTTACCGATATACACTGGCGGGAACCGAAGTATCCGCACTGCTTGGCCGCATGCCGTCCGCTGTGGGATATCAGCCAACACTGGCTCAAGAAATGGGTGAGCTGCAAGAACGAATCACCTCGACCAAGTCAGGCTCCATTACTTCTATCCAGGCGGTATATGTTCCTGCGGATGACTTGACTGACCCGTCTCCAGCAACAACCTTTGCTCATCTTGATGCAACTGTTGTATTGTCACGTGATATTGCTCAGCTGGGTATTTATCCAGCGGTTGATCCACTGGACTCAACTTCTCGCCAGTTGGATCCTCTGGTTATCGGACAAGAGCATTACGAAGTAGCTCGTGGCGTGCAATCAATTCTGCAACGCTATAAAGAACTTAAAGACATTATTGCTATTTTGGGTATGGACGAGTTATCAGAAGATGACAAGCTGGCTGTAAACAGAGCTCGTAAAATTGAACGTTTCTTCTCACAGCCCTGTACGGTAGCTGAAGTTTTCACTGGAACACCGGGCAAATATGTTTCACTGAAAGAAACCATTAGCAGCTTTAAAGCTATTTTGGCCGGCGAATATGACGATCTGCCTGAGCAGGCTTTTTATATGGTAGGTGGAATCGAAGACGTAGTGGAAAGAGCAAAAACTCTGTAGTTAAACAGGCAGAGGGATACTAATTATGGCCACAACAATGCATTGCGACATTGCCAGCGCAGAGCAGCAAATATTCTCTGGTTCCGTGGAGACTCTTGTTGCTGCTGGTAGTTTGGGCGACCTGGGCATTCATCCAGGGCATGCTCCCTTGCTGACCGCTTTGATTCCTGGCCCGGTTCGCATCGTTAAAGAAGGCGGGGAAGAAGAAATTTATTATGTATCCGGGGGGTTTCTTGAAGTTCAGCCCGGCACAGTGAATATTCTCGCTGATACAGCCGTGCGCGCAGATGATATGGATGAAGCCAATGCAACCCAAGCCATGAAAGAGGCGGAAGATGCCATTAAGAATCAAAATGCGGAAATGGAATATGCCGAAGCCGCTTCACAATTAGCCCAAGCTGCGGCACAGATTAGAACGCTACAGCAGTTGCGGAAAAAAACTGGAGGTTAGTCCTTTCATGCCTGCACAATCAACAAAAAAGGCAGCTTTGGCTGCCTTTTTTGGTATTCTAGACAAGATAATTTTTCCATCAGGTTTTTAGTCTTTTGAAACTCAATGTTGTAGTACTGGCTGGCGGCAAAGGCACGAGGATGGCGTCCTCACACCCCAAAGTCCTGCATAAACTGGCAGGCAAACCTTTTCTGCTACATGTGCTGGAAACGGCCCGTGAATTGGCCTGTGACAACCTGCAGGTAGTGACAGGCTACGGTGCTGAAAAAGTAGAAGCAGAGTTCGGTGAACGGGTTAACCGTTTTGTTCTGCAAAAAGAGCAGCTGGGTACAGCCCATGCTGTTTTACAAACCATAGGCAACCTGGATGATGATGCTATAGCGCTGGTTCTATATGGGGATGTACCACTCATCAAAGCAACTACCTTGCAGGGCTTACTTGATCAAGTAGATGAAAATACAATGGGTGTGTTGACCTGTGATGTGGCTGATCCAACAGGGTTAGGTCGAATTATTCGTGATAATGAGGGTCAAATTAACAGAATTGTCGAAGAAAAAGATGCTGGCCCGAATGAAAAGCTAGTCACAGAAATCAATACTGGTTTTATGGCCATACCAGTTCAACGACTTAAAAACTGGTTACCAAGAATAAGTGCTGAAAACACTCAAAAAGAATTTTATCTGACAGACCTTGTTGAACTTGCTATTGAAGATGGCTACCGTGTAACAACAAGCCAGTGTAGCGATCAACTGGAAGTAACAGGCATTAATGACAGGGTCCAATTGGCAAAACTTGAAAGGAAATTCCAAAAAGACATGCATGAAGAATTAATGAAAAATGGCGTGACGCTTGCAGACCCCTCCCGCTTTGATATTCGCGGCAATGCCACTATTGCTGCTGATGTTGAAATTGATATCAACGTAATTTTGGAAGGCGAAGTGACGATTGCCGCTAATGTAAAAATTGGGGCCGGCTGCTTGTTAAAAAATTGCAGCGTTGGCGAAGGAACAGTACTGCATCCCTATACAGTAATTGAAGATGCCGTAATTGGAAAAGCCTGCCAGCTAGGACCTTTTGCCAGAGTAAGGCCTGGCACGGTAATCAAAGACAACGCCAAACTCGGTAATTTTGTTGAAATTAAAAAATCCGTTATCGGAAAAGGCAGTAAAGTGAATCACCTGGCCTATGTTGGCGATTCTGAGCTTGGTGGTGATGTTAATATTGGCGCAGGTGTCATAACGTGTAATTACGATGGTGAAAATAAACACAAGACAATCATTGGCGATGAAGTGTTTATCGGTTCAAACGCGGTACTGGTGGCGCCAGTTGTTTTGGAGAAGGGCTCCTTTGTAGCGGCAGGCTCAACTATAACCAAAGATGTGAAAAAAGCTCAGCTTGCAGTGGGCAGGGGCAAGCAAAAAAATGTTGATGGCTGGAAACGTCCAGAAAAATAATAAAATTTATTAATGTTAATTTGGGACAGTGTCTTTTTGTCTCCTATTTATAAGTAAAGGAATTTAACGATTTATGTGCGGTATCGTTGGCGCCATCGGACAAAGAAATGTAAAAGAAATTCTTGTTGAGGGCCTGAAAAGGCTTGAATACAGGGGCTATGATTCTGCCGGGTTGGCGCTGATCAATTGTAAAACACTTGAATTGTCCTGTATAAAAACTGTGGGAAAAGTGCAGGCACTGGAAGACAGATTAAAAGATGACTCTTCGGATGGCGCAATCGGCATAGCTCATACTCGCTGGGCAACTCACGGTAAGCCCACGCAGGAAAACGCACACCCACATTTATCCAATGATCGAATCGCCCTTATTCATAACGGCATTATTGAAAACTTCATGCCGCTCAAAGAAACGCTGATCAACGATGGATATACCTTCAAGACAGAAACAGATACGGAAGTCATCGTACATCTCACACACAGATATTTGACAAAAGAGAATCTGACATTATTTGATGCGGTTACAAAAACAATAAGTCAGCTGGAAGGAGCCTATGGGCTTGCCGTTATCGACAAGGAAGATCCAAAGAGAATTATCGTTGCTCGCAGCGGTAGCCCTCTGACCATTGGTGTAGGCATAGGTGAGAATTTTATTGCTTCTGACCCTGCGGCGCTGGGGCAAGTTACAGACCGGTTTATTTATTTGGAAGAAGGCGACATAGCAGAAATAAAAACCCACAAATATAAAATTTATAACAATGGTGAAAAAGTAGAGCGCGAAATAATTCGGTTAAACCAAAATCTGGAAGACACCGTAAAAGGGCGGTATCGCCACTTCATGCTTAAGGAAATATTTGAGCAAGCCGATGTAGTTAGAAACACTTTGGCCGGAAAGCTAAGCAAGTCCCATGTGCTGGAAGAGGCTTTTGGCGTAGATGCGAAAGCTATATTTGATAAAACCGAACGCGTGCAAATAGTTGCCTGCGGCACCAGCTACCATGCAGGCATGATAGCCAAGTTCTGGTTTGAAAATATTGCTCGTATGTCTTGCTCAGTGGATATTGCCAGTGAATATCGGTATCGCAATATGCTTGTCCCTGAAAACTGCTTGTTTGTGACCATTTCACAATCCGGCGAAACAGCTGATACTTTAGCCGCACTACGGTTTGCCAAGACAGCTGGCTATGTAGGCTGTATGACTATTTGCAACGTAGCCAACAGCTCTATTGAAAGGGAAAGCGATTTTGCTGTCATGACAGTGGCGGGCCGGGAGATTGGTGTTGCGTCCACTAAAGCGTTCACCACTCAACTTTCCATACTCACATTGCTTTGCATTGCATTGGCACGAAGAAATGGACTTACAGAGGAAAAAGAAGCAGAACTGGTCAAGGACCTGCATGACCTTCCTCAAATATTAAGCAAAACCCTGACACTCAGTGATCAGATAAAAAAGATCTCTCTGGATTTTTCGCACAAGCGTCACTCGTTGTTTCTTGGCAGAGGCGTGCAATATCCTGTGTCCAAAGAAGGTGCTCTGAAACTGAAAGAAATTTCCTATATCCATGCCGAAGCTTATCCGGCCGGCGAATTGAAGCACGGGCCGCTGGCTTTAGTTGATGATGACATGCCTGTCATCGCCGTGGCGCCCAATGATGAG
>Ga0302127_10001310_pt1 | contig 14683 bp, 15 predicted proteins | sample CB4_SCM_MG_FD_204452 | JGI IMG/M metagenome (GOLD analysis project Ga0302127, IMG submission 204452) | Marine microbial communities from Western Arctic Ocean, Canada - CB4_SCM | ecosystem: Environmental > Aquatic > Marine > Oceanic | place: Canada: Western Arctic Ocean | collected 2017-09-24
TACTGGCCTCGGTGCACCTTATTGGGATCCGAATGCACGTGGTGCCATCTTTGGGTTGACCAGAGACAGCAGTCAGGAAGACGTCGTTACCGCGACACTACAATCAGTATGCTTCCAAACTCGAGATCTACTGGAAGCCATGCGTAGCGATGGTGCTGATCTGTCCATCATGCGAGTGGATGGCGGCATGATTGCTAACGACTGGTTGGCGCAGCAGCTGGCAGACTTGGTACAGATCCCTGTGGATCGGCCCAAGGTCATAGAAACGACCGCGTTAGGTGCCGCGTTTCTGGCTGGATTACAGGTCGGTATTTTTGATTCTGTAGACGATATCGCGCAGCACTGGCATTTGCAGCGCCATTTCGACGTAGAAATGGCCGCTGAAGCCAGTACTGGTCTGTACGAGGGATGGCAGGAAGCAGTGCAACGAGTCATTTCCTGACGTTTCAAACACATCACATCTGCAATACATAACGATACACATACAGGCTTGCTGGCGAATACAATTTCCGCCGTTATTCGCTAGTGTGTCCGGATTAATGGAAGAATCGATTCTGCAGCAACGAGCAAGGATCTATCGCGTTGCCACCTTAGCGGCGGGTATCTCTGTGCATTTCATGGCTTGCTGGATCGTGTTGTCGACCGGCAACATGAATCTCAGGACTGTCGAGTTTGTTAGCCTGGCTTCGCTTTCCACGGCTGGCTTCCTAGGCGCCCCATACCAAGAAGAGAATCAAGTGTAAGGAACGACTACGACGCAATAGTTGGAATAAATATCCAAACGATAACGCCGGATGGATGGGTTCACGAGCAAAATAACAGGAAAGTTACCTCTGGCAAAAAACAAATCGTGATAGCTAAGGAAATTGGCTTGGCGAGATATCAGCGTATTGTGGGTTTTGACTGGGACCCTGGTGTCGAGTATTGGCAAAATACGGGCAGATTCTGGCAGATAGTAAGGGATAGTTGGGATAGGAAACTTACAGCTTCAAATAATCTGAGACTTTTCCCAGAAGTTGATGGGTCTTACCTATTTATGCGCCTATTTGAGTTGTCTGCGAGATTTGAAAAAGGGGATCAGCAAGCGCTTGGTGAAGTTGGTAGTGTTATAGATACTCATTCCCAAGTGGTTAGAACACTGGCACATTAGTTAGGCAATTATAATATTTATATCAAAATCGATTTTTTTGCTTAAGTCAGATTCAAGATTTTTGATTGAAATCCCTAAATCGGCGTCGAGTTCTCTCTCGACGATTTCGGTACGGGCCTATCCTCATACTCATACCTGCGCAAGCTGCGGGTCGACTATCTGAAAATTGACGGTATTTTTGTCAAAGACATCAAGGCCAGGCCAAGCGACTATGGAGTCGTGAAATCAATTAACGAAATCGGTCATTTTATAGGTAAGAAGATCATTGCTGAAGTTGTCGGAGATGATGAAATTCTCCGCGAAATCGGTGTTGATTTCGCCCAGGCTTATGGCATTGAAAAGAAACGAACTATCGTTGAATTACTTGCCGAATTAAGCTCACGCTATTCTAACTTACGGCGTTCAGGAGAATCTGTTAACATTGCAGCTCCTGTAACAAAGATAGAAATTATGGAAATTATGGAAGAAATTAAATCGCAGATCGACAGCAATCCGATACTGCTTTACATGAAGGGTTCTCCAGACCAGCCCCAGTGCGGTTTCTCCTCACAGGCATCACAGGTCTTAATGGCCTGCGGCGAGAAATTTGCCTTCATCGATATTCTGGCGAATCCGGAAATCAGAGCAAACCTGCCACAATTATCTGAATGGCCGACCTTTCCGCAATTATTTATAGGCGGTGAATTGGTAGGCGGTTGTGACATTATTAACGAGATGTATCAAAGTGGTGAATTGGAACCGATGATTAAGGACGCTGCACCCGTAGAAGAGTGATGTGTATTCACAACAAGGGCCCTAATGTATACTATGAGTCCTAATAACTGACCTAGTACAAAGACACAAAAGAGGTAACAAATGGATCTAAAAGGTAGCGGTACAGAAAAAAACTTAAAAGACGCATTTGCCGGTGAGTCTCAGGCTAATCGTCGATATCTCTATTTTGCAGCCAAAGCTGATGTTGAAGGCTATAACGACGTATCAACCGTTTTCCGTTCCACCGCCGAAGGTGAAACCGGACATGCTCACGGTCATCTGGAGTATTTAGAGGCAACCGGCGATCCCGCGACAGGGCTGCCTATCGGCTCAACAGCGAATAATCTGGCTGCCGCAATTGCAGGTGAAACCCACGAATATACTGATATGTATCCTGGTATGGCTAAGACCGCTCGGGATGAAGGTTTTGATGAAATTGCAGACTGGATGGAAACTCTGGCTAAAGCTGAACGTTCTCATGCTAACCGATTTCAGAAGGCTTTGGATTCGTTAGATAGCTAGATAGCTCTATCGCTTAGAAATAAAAACCCGCTTCTGGCGGGTTTTTTATTTCGCGGATAATTCGCGCCAGCGATTGACGATATCGCAAAACAACTCCGCCGTTTTGTCACAGTCATAGTCTGCACTGTGCGCTTCGTCAGCGTTAAACTCGATACCTGCACTGGCGCAGGCTCGGGCCAGTACCGTTTGCCCAAAGGCAAGTCCACCCAGTGATACGGTGTCCAGGGTTGAGAATGGGTGCAGGGGGTTACGCTTGATTTTGCAACGTGCTGATGCGGCCATCAAAAAGCCAAGATCGAAGGAAGCATTGTGACCAACCAGTATGGCGCGCTGACATCCGTTCTGGTGAATTTCAGTTCGAATCTCCCCAAATGTTTCTAACAGCGCCTCTTTCTCAGGCACTGCCCCGCGTAACGGATTGTCGGGGTCGATACCGGTAAAATCGAGAGAAGCTTGCTCCATGTTCGCTCCAGGGAAAGGGTCAACGTTAAAAAATACGCGTTTCCCCGGGATCAATAGTCCATCATCATCCATGGTGATAATGACACAGGCGAGCTCCAAGAGGGCGTCAGTCTGCGAGTTGAAACCACCAGTTTCGAGGTCAATAACGACCGGTAAAAATCCACGAAATCGATGAGCAATTTGAGTGTTATCTGAGAACAAATTGAATCACCCTGGTACCACTGACCATTGGACCTGTTCGTTTGCCCGTATTGGGATCAGCTCATCGTCCGCGAAAGGGAGTATGGCTGGCACGTTCCAGGGCGATTCCTGCAGCGTGATTTGATCATTATTGCGGGCCAGTCCATAGAAATCGGGACCATAGTGACTGGCAAAACCCTCCAGTTGATCCAGTGAACCTGCGGCCGCAAAGACTTCCGCATACAACTCGATTGCAGCGTGCGCCGTATAGGATCCCGCTGCACACCCACAGGCATCCTCCTTTGCAGAACGCGGGTGCGGTGCAGAATCGGTACCGAGAAAGAAGCTGGCATGGCCTGAAGTGGCGGCTTCTATCAGCGCCCGCTGGTGTACATCTCTTTTGAGGATTGGCAGGCAGTAGAAAATTGATTTCAGGCCGCTGGCGAGCAGATGATTGCGGTTGTAGAGCAGATGGTGCGCGGTGATCGTCGCCGCAACATTGTCAGCACTCTCTCTTACAAACGCCACTGCATCGCTGGTAGTAATATGTTCGAAGACGATTTTTAGTGCTGGAAATTTTATGCTGATATCTTTGAGGTGTCGTTCTATGAACACCCGTTCCCGATCAAATATGTCAACTGTATCGTCTACCACTTCCCCATGAACGGCAAGGACAACATGATGTTCCTGCATGGCCTCAAACACAGGATAGAGTTGTTCAATACCCGTTACACCTGCTGCAGAGTTCGTTGTGACACCGGCCGGGTATAACTTCATGGCGTGCACAAAGTCTGACTGACTTGCATCTACAACGGTCTGGGGTGTGGTGCGATCGGTCAGGTACAGAGTCATGAGGGGTTTAAATTGACACCTGTCAGGTACTAACGAAATGATCCTGTTTCGGTATTCTCCAGCCTGTGCTGCGGTTTCTACGGGTGCTTCCAGATTGGGCATAATAATGGCTCGACCGAAGTAACGCGAGATATCTTGTACAGTAGACGAGAGGTATGCGCCGTCTCGTAGGTGAACATGCCAGTCGTCAGGGCGTGTAATTGAGATGCTACGCATTAAAAGAGAGTCTTGTCCGATACAGAGTGATTGTATCATGATCCTAGACAGGCAATGTTGCGAAACCGATATAAAACGTTACTATAGCGCTCTTTTTCGGATCGCTCACGACTTGGATTTTACATATGGCTGATATCGACAAAGTAGTGCTTTCGTACTCAGGTGGCCTGGATACATCCGTCATCCTTAAGTGGTTGCAGGAAACCTATGACTGCGAGGTTGTGACCTACACGGCTGACCTTGGCCAGGGTGAAGAACTCGAGCCCGCAAGAGTAAAGGCCGAGAGCATGGGTGTGAAAGAGATCTTTATCGACGATGTGCGGGAAGAGTTCGTGCGCGATTTTGTCTTCCCCATGTTTCGTTGTAACACCATCTATGAGGGTGAGTATCTACTGGGAACATCTATCGCACGCCCGTTGATTGCCAAACGACTGGTCGATGTCGCCAATGAAACTGGTGCCCAGGCTGTTGCACACGGCGCGACTGGTAAGGGTAATGACCAGGTTAGATTTGAATTGGGTGTGTATGCCCTGAAACCGGACGTCCAGGTTATTGCTCCCTGGCGCGAATGGGATCTCAACTCCAGAGAGTCTTTGATGGCGTTCTGTGAGCAACACCAAATTGAGGTAGACCAGAAACATGAGGGCGAGAAGTCGCCGTATTCCATGGACGCGAACCTGCTGCACATCTCCTATGAAGGCGGGATCCTCGAAGATCCGGCTGCAGAACCCGAGGAGTCGATGTGGTTGTGGTCTGTGTCACCGGAAGCGGCACCGGACCAGGCAACCTATATTGAACTCAAGTTTGAGAACGGTGATGTCACTGCTATAGACGGCAAAGCCATGACGCCCGCAGAAATACTGGCCCATCTCAATAAAGTGGGTGGTGAAAATGGTATAGGCCGCCTCGATATTGTTGAGAATCGCTATGTCGGTATGAAAGCTCGAGGCTGTTATGAAACGCCGGGTGGTACGATTCTACTTAAGGCGCATCGTGCCATTGAGTCAGTCACACTCGATCGTGAGCTCGCTCATCTCAAAGACGAATTGATGCCGCGCTATGCCAGCCTGATCTATAACGGGTACTGGTGGTCGCCGGAACGAAAAGGGCTTCAGGCGCTAATCGACCAGTCGCAGCAATACGTCAACGGTAAGGTCTTCCTCAAACTTTACAAAGGCAACGTGATTGTCGTCGGAAGAGAATCTGCAACAGATAGCCTCTACGACAGCCACATCGTTACCTTTGAAGATGATGCCGGTGCTTACGACCAATCGGATGCCTCAGGGTTTATCAAACTCAACGCCCTGCGCATGAAAATCGCCGCCAAAAAAGGCAGAAAGATCGACTAACGTCCTAAGGTATCCAACGGTGCTCGCAGGGGGGCTTGGGCTCCCGTTTGCTCCCGCATCGAATCGGCCCTCCGGGCTCCCCGAGCCTCCCCCGGGAGCTTGTATTCCGATGGTGGCCCCCTCCCTCCTCCAACTCGGCGCTTCGACATCATGCTTACGCAAACGGGAACCCAAGTCCCTCTGCTGTGGGGTCGCATACCGTCTTTATCATAGTTAGCTGGACCCGAGGTCCCGACAAACACTTAATCCAGATCCTTCTTCTTGCCCTTGAACTCGCACAAATCGTAAACCACGCAGGCGCCACATCGCGGATTTCGTGCCGTACAAATGTAACGGCCGTGCAAGATTAACCAATGGTGCGCATCTACCATAAATACATCGGGAATCACTTTCACCAGCTTGTGCTCAACCTGAAGAACATTCTTGCCAGGTGCAAACCGGGTTCGATTTGAAATACGAAAAATATGCGTGTCCACTCCCATTGTGGGTTCACCAAATGCGGTGTTTAACACGACGTTGGCAGTCTTTCGCCCCACACCGGGAAGTGCCTCCAGCGCCTCACGCGTATTGGGCACCACTGAATTGTGTTCCTCTGCCAAAGTTTTACAGGTCTTGATGATGTTTTTGGCTTTACTGTTATAGAGCCCAATGGTTTTGATATAGGTTTTGAGTTTGCGCTCCCCCAGTTTATGGATTGCCTCCGGTGTATTGGCTACCGGGTATAACTTTGCAGTCGCCTTGTTGACGCTGACGTCTGTGGCCTGTGCCGACAGGATTACCGAAATCAGTAATTCAAAAGTTGACTGATAATTGAGCTCGGTCTCTGGGTTAGGATTTTCTTCCCGCAGCTTAGCCAGGAACTGATAGCGTTTTTCCGCGTTCACGACCGCGCATCTCCAAATAGTTTTTAAAGGCGATTAGACAACCCAGCGTTAGAAACGCGCCCGGCGGTAAGACCATGAGTAAAAACCCTGTCTCTGCAAAATGCAATGTAACGTCTTTGGCACCAAACAATAGGTGAAAATTGTGAAACAAAGTGCCATGGCCCAAAACTTCTCGCACCGTCCCCATGATCAGGAGTACCCATAGAAACCCCAGACCCATCGTGATGCCATCAACCATCGAGGCAAGCAGCGGATTGCGTGATGCAAAAACCTCTGCACGACCCAGTAACGTGCAGTTAGTGACGATCAGGGCGACAAATAATCCGATACGTTGATGCAATTCGAAGTACCAGGATTGCAGGGCAATATCCGCCAATGTGACAAGCGTCGCGATGATGAGTACCTGAATAGGTAATCTAATGGCGTCGTACAACAGATTACGCAGGAGGCTGATGATCATATTGGCGGCCGTGAGAACGAGCAGTGTCACCAGACCCAAGCCCAGTGCGGTGACAAAAGTATTCGAGACTGCCAGCAGTGGACACAGGCCGAGCAACTGGACGAGCGCAGGATTATTGGACCAAAGACCGTCTTTCGCGATAGAGGCATAGTCATTCATGGCGCTTTTCCTTAATAAAACTGTCCGCAGTGAAAGTGTCCTCAAGGTGATTGTTGACGGCATTGATCACAGCCCTCGTTGTAATGGTTGCGCCGGAAACAATATCAACCTGTTCGATGCTTCCTGTGAACTGATCAATCCACCCAGAGACGTCACGATCGATAATATCTCCAATACCCGGTGTTTCCCGATGTGCTGCTGTACGGACGCCGCGGATATCGCCCACCTCGTCTGTGCTAACCCAGAGTGTAATGACACCATTGTAGCCCGCCTTCGTGGTGACCAGAGTGACGGAACCTGCTGCACTATTGTCATCTGTGAGAAGGTAATGCGCCCCGTCAACTTTAGTTAAGGTTAACGAGTCATTATTGACTACTGCATACAGTTGTTTTTGTTCGAACTGTTCTCGATTGCTGTTTATCTGGTCCCGGGTGACCCCGTAAAGGCCGCTCACTAAAGAACCGCTAACGATAGTAAGCGCGAGCAATGTAAGCTGGCGAAAGTTCATAGTCTGAATTCCACATAGTTAATCAGCGGTGTTACGCCATTCATCAGTAGAATCGCAAAGGCTAATCCTTCGGGGTAACCGCCGAAGGAGCGAATGATAAAAGTTAGAACACCTACACCAATGCCAAATATTATTTGACCGCGTGTGGAATCTGGCGATGTAACAGGGTCAGTCACAATAAAGAATGCGCCCAGCATCGTCGCGCCGGACATCAAATGAAATAGCGGTGAACCCAGACCGTTGGAGCTACCGCTATCAAAACTCAGAGTAGACAATATCGTTAGGGTCACCAGCATGGCGACCGGTGCATGCCATTTGCCAATGCGTCTGTAGAGTAGATATAAGCCGGATATCAGAAAGGTGCCATTAACTATCATCCATGCCTGCCAGTTGCCGTTTTTAGCCGACGTCCAGTATTCATCGTTGGTCACGGAGCTGCGAAACTTAAAGTCATCCAGAGGTGTTGCCATGGTAACGGCATCGAAAATAGGGGCGCCAAGTTTAATACTCATGAGTTGCAGGAAACCCAAGTCAGCAAATGGTGGCACCCATCGTGACATCGCGAGGGGGAAAGAAACAATCAGCACGGCGAAGCCGACCATCGCAGGATTAAACAAATTGTGTCCCAGCCCACCATAGGCATGTTTGGCAAGCAGTATTGCAAAAGCTACGCCGACCACAATCATCCATATCGGCAACAACGGTGGTAGAGCTAGTGCCAGAAGCAGAGCGGTGGCCACTGCGCTGCCATCTAGGAGGTTTGTCGGGGGTAGGCCGCGCACTTTTAACGCTAGGTATTCCAGTATAACCGCAGCCAGTATTGCAACGACGATATTGACGGCAACCCCGAGGCCGAACACGTACAACATGGCGATTGAACCCGGTACCAGCGCGAGTAAAAACTGCTGCATCAGTCGTGGCGTGGTCGTGGTAATCATGCTTCGCCTTTTAACCTGGCTAGCAGATCGTCGCTGCTATCAGGTATGCTGGTCACCGACTGTACCTGCAGCCGTGCTTCGTGCTGATCTGCTCGTTGCTCAGTTTGCTCGGCGTCAAGCGCGGCTGTCTGGCGGTCTGCCAGTCGTTGTTTGGCGAGGATGAAAGTTTTGGTCAGAGGAATGTTACTGGGGCAAACGCGATCGCATAAACCACATTCGATGCAGTCTGTGAGTCTAAGTGACACCAGCACGTCCAGAGATTGATCCTGTTGATAGAGCTGCACCGGGGTCAACTGCCGCGGGCAGACGGGGATGCAGTCGCCGCAGTGAATGCATGGTAGGGCAGCTGGTGCTGGTGTGACCTCTGATTGATCCAAAGGCAACATATCGATGCAGTCGACAGGGCAGGGTGCAATGCACAGTTCGCAGCCTGTGCACGCCTCACCAATGATGGCGTGCAACATTTGTGGGGCGCCGATGATTGCATCCACGGGACATGCAGGTAAACAAAGCGTACAACCAATACATTCAGATTCCCGTATTCGCGCAACCTTCGCTATACCGTCGCCACCGGATGCATCCAGAGGTAGCGCCGGGCGACCTAGTAGATTGGCCAGTGCGCGAATCGTGCTGTCACCGCCCGGAGGGCAGCGATTAATGGGCGCATCTTCGCTGGCAATGGCCTGGGCATAAGGCCTGCACCCTGGATACCCACACTGAGCGCACTGTGTTTGTGGTAGTTCCTTTAGAATAAGGGTCACGACTTCCTGATCGTTCGGATGAAACCTGCGCGTAGCGATCAGCAGCAGGCCCGTACAGATCAGGCCAACAAGCGATAGTACCAAGGTGCCAGTCAGCATTAATCCATCCCCGTGAAGCCCATAAAGGCGAGGGACAGCAAGCCTGCGGAAATCATGTTGATTGCTGTGCCGCGAAACGCCATGGGAATGTTGTCGTCCGGTTGTTGCTCACGAATAGCGGCAAACATGATGAGCAAAAGAGAAAAACCGAGTGCAGCACCAAATCCGTAAAGCACTGCACTGACAAAACTTACCGCCTGATGGACATTCATTAAGGCCACGCCCAGTACCGCGCAGTTGGTGGTAATCAATGGAATAAAAACCCCAAGAATACTGTGCAGTAATGGCTGCGTCGCCCGGATGACAATTTCGGCAAATTGCACCAGCGAAGCAATGATGACAATGAAAACGATAATTCGCAGGTATTCCAGGTCGAAGGGAGCCAGCACATAATTTTGCACCAGGTAACTCACGGCGGAGGCCAGGGTCAGTACGAATGTGGTTGCTGCTGCCATACCGATGGCGCTATCAAACTTCTGGCTGGCGCCCATAAAGGGACACAGCCCGAGGAACTGAACGGTAACGAAATTATTGACGAAAATCGTCGTCAGCAATATGACAAGAGCTTCCGGCACCAGGGTGAGCCTTTTTCGATGAATACGCTAGGTTACTTGCATACCGGGTTCGGCGCCAGGATGCGGCTCTAGCAGGAAAATATCTTTGTCGCCTGGCCCGGCGGCGAGCACCATACCTTCGGAAATGCCGAAGCGCATTTTTCTGGGTGCAAGATTAGCAATCATCACCGTTAACTTGCCGATGATGTCCTCCGGTGCGTAGGCGGCTTTGATACCCGCAAATACGGTGAGTTCTTCATCACCGATATCAAGCGTCAGTTTGAGTAGTTTATCGGCACCCTCAATAGCCTCAGCGTTAACGATACGTGCGATCCGTAGATCCAGTTTGGCGAAATCGTCATATTCGATGGTACTCATCTGCTCTTCCTCTTCCTTATCTTCTTCCACTTGGGCCCCGTCTTTACCTGCCTCGATCATTTCAGTGACCGATGCCATTTCAAGGCGGGTTAGAAGGGGTTTGAAGGCGTTGATCTTATGACTGGTCAGTGGTGCTGCCAAAGACGACCAGTCGAAGTTATCGGCCAGGAAGGCTTCTGATTTTTCAGCAATAGATGGCAGGATCGGTTTCAGATAAATCACCAAGATGCGGAACAGGTTCAAACCATCTGAGCAAACCTGTTGCACTTGGTCTCGCTGATTCTCGTCTTTTATCATCATCCACGGTTTGTGTTCATCGATATACTGATTAGCGCGGTCAGCCATTGCCATGATTTCGCGTACTGCTTTACTGTAGTCACCATTTTCATAATGCACGGCGATCTCATCGGCACGCTGTGCCAGACCGTCGATCAGCGGCGTGCCTGTTCCAGGTGCGAGCTGGCCATCGAACTGTTTATTGATAAAGCCAGCGCAGCGGCTGGCGATATTAACGACTTTACCCACTACGTCAGAATTAACCCGTTGTACAAAGTCTTCTAGATTAATATCCAGGTCATCGACACTGCCGTTTAGTTTCGCTGCAAAGTAGTAACGCAGGTATTCAGGACTAAGGTGGTCAAGATAATTTCTGGCGTTGATGAATGTGCCGCGAGACTTAGACATCTTTAAGCCATCGACGGTGACGAAGCCATGGGTGTGAACCTTGGTTGGTGTTCTGTAGTTGGCTGAACTCAGCATTGCGGGCCAGAACAACGCGTGAAAGTTGACGATATCCTTGCCAATGAAGTGGTGCACTTCACATTTCGAATCCTTCTCCCAAAAATCATCGAAGTTAAGGCTTGGGTTCCGGTCGCAATAATTCTGGAAACTCGCCATATATCCAATGGGCGCATCCAGCCAAACGTAGAAATATTTTCCGGGTTCATCTGGAATTTCAAAGCCGAAATAAGGGGCATCTCGACTAATGTCCCAATCCTTCAATCCAGCGTCCAGCCACTCGGCTAACTTGTTGGCTACCTGGTCCTGCAGAGTGCCGCTTCTAGTCCAGGTCTTTAGAAAATCATCGAAGTTTGAGAGTGTAAAAAAGAAGTGCTTTGATTCTTTTAGTACTGGCTCCGAACCGGATATACTTGACCGTGGATTGATCAGATCGGTGGCGTCGTAGGTTGCACCACAGACTTCGCAGTTATCACCATACTGACCTTCAGCTTTACACCGCGGACAGGTGCCGACGATAAATCGATCCGCCAGAAACATGTCCTTCTCTGGATCGTAAAGCTGGTTCACAGATCGTACTGCGATTTGCCCAGCCTCTTTTAACCGGTTGTAGATTAGCGAGGAGCAATGCGCATTCTCGGGTGAATGCGTGGAATAGTAGTTGTCGTGGCTGATGAGAAAGTCTGTAAAATCCTTTTCGTGCTCTGCCTTAATGCCTTTGATCAGTGTTTCAGGATCTACTTTTTGCTCATCGGCCTTCAGCATAATGGCGGTGCCATGGGCATCATCGGCGCACACGTAAATACACTCATGGCCACGCATGCGCTGGAAACGGACCCACACATCAGTTTGGATGTGCTCCATAAGATGCCCCAGATGGATGGAGCCATTCGCATTGGGAAGCGCGCTGGTAACCAGTATTCGCCGTTTTTCCATGAATATAACCAGACAGGATTGACTAGGTTGCGTACTATATTTTCTGGGCCTTTAAATGTATAGGCCGACGTTGACCTCAGGTGGTCATAATGTGAATCTACGTTCGCGAATAAATTGCACGTATTGCACGTAAATTGCAGGTGTGCAACTAAATAGGAGAAACAGATATCGCTGCCGTTGTTGAAAAAATTCAGTTATCAGGTGTTGAACATATTATTGCCGTGGCGTCGGGAAAAGGCGGCGTCGGTAAATCCACGGTCGCAGCAAACCTCGCTTTAGCACTAAAGGCAGAAGGTTATTCTGTCGGGCTGCTTGATGCCGATATCTATGGCCCCAGTCAAAGCACCATGATGGGCGCCGCAGGTGAGCGTCCAGAAGTGCAGGGCAATCAGATGCAGCCTGTCATGGCCCATGGCCTCCAGTGTATGTCCATGGGTTTTGTTGCGTCGGAAAAGACACCGGCAGTATGGCGCGGCCCGATGGCCAGTGGCGCGCTACAACAGTTGCTGACGCAAACTAACTGGCAGGACCTTAATATGCTGATAGTTGATATGCCGCCAGGAACCGGTGATATTCAGCTAACCCTGGCGCAACAGGTGCCACTGAGTGGCGCGGTGATCGTCACGACACCGCAGGATATCGCTTTGCTGGATGCGAGAAAGGGCATCGAAATGTTTGCTAAGGTCAATATCCCGACCCTTGGCATCATCGAGAATATGAGTACTCATGTTTGCAGCGAGTGTGGCCATGAGGAAGCGATCTTTGGCAGCGGCGGCGGTGAGAGTATTGCCTTGGAATATGGCACCCGGGTGCTGGCGCAGTTGCCGCTGTCTCTAGCGATTCGCGAACTATCAGATTCGGGTAACCCAATCGTTGTCGCCGATCCAGATTCAGAAACCGCACTGGCGCTGCGCGCAGCCGCGCGCACCATCGCCACTAGCGTACAGAACTCAACACCAGACGGCCCAACGATAAATGTGCTTGATGATTGAGCCGGTGCCGGTATCATCGCGACTATTAATTAACGGATGAACTAATTTATGTCTATCAAAGCGGATCATTGGATTCGTCGTATGGCAGCTGGAACAGGCATGATCGAGCCCTTCGAGCCCGGCCAAATCAGAGAAAACGACGGTGGCGAAAGAGTAATTTCCTATGGCACGTCCAGTTACGGATATGACGTGCGTTGCTCGAATGAATTCAAGGTGTTTACCAATATCTACTCAGCGACAGTGGATCCCAAGGCCTTCGATGAGAAAAGTTTCGTCGATCTAACCGGCGACGTGTGTATCATCCCGCCGAATTCCTTTGCCCTTGCCAGAACTGTCGAATACTTTCGAATTCCCCGTAGCGTACTCACTATCTGCCTGGGCAAATCAACCTACGCACGCTGTGGCATCATCGTAAACGTAACGCCACTTGAACCCGAGTGGGAAGGCCACGTTACGCTCGAATTCTCCAACACGACAAACTTACCCGCAAAAATCTACGCCAACGAAGGCGTTGCACAAATGCTCTTCTTCGAATCCGACGAAGAATGCGAAACCTCCTACGCCGACCGCGGCGGCAAATACCAAGGCCAAACCGGCGTCACCCTCCCCAAAACCTAATAAGAAGAGAGTGCTCGCGGACCGGCACCGAATCCTAGTCATATCGGATATATTTTTTAATTGGGCTGGTCGCAGTTGAGCAGGGGCGCTTCTTTGCTCCAGCGTCAAAGCGGCCCTCCAGGCTCCCCAAGCCTCCCCCGGGAGCCTGTAGTCTCCCTCCTCCAACTCGGCGCTTTGACATCATGCTTACGCAAAAAAGCACCCCAGCTAATCTGCTGGTAGATTTGGACAACTTTTTTCTTTCAGACAGCTCGCAAAAGAAGACACAACTGCGAACTTTTTTATTCACGGAAATAATGATCTCGACGCGCAATGCCGGGAGGAGGGGTTGGTCCAAAGAAGGCGCCGTCATTCCAATATTTTTTGAATTGCTAGACAGAAAAACGATATCACGGCTTCCTAGCATGTGGCTCTACAAGTCATTTGCGCAAGCATGATGTCAGTGCGCTAAGTTGGGGGAGGGAGACTACAGGCTCCCGGAGGAGGCTTGGGGAGCCTGACGCTGGAGCAAATGACTTGTAGAGCCACATGCGAGCACCCTTGGCCTTAAAGTACAGACCCACCTGCGAGCGCATTTTGAACAGAATCACAGCCCAGTAAGCGGCTCACCGTCGAATTCGGCTTCTTTTAGGAGGAGTTCGAAGCCGCCTTTTTCTTCTTGCTGGAGGAAGCGTACCAACAGAAATTCGTAGTCGGGAGCGAGCCAGAAGGTTGTCACTCTGTCGCTGTCTTTGCGGATCCGGGTGGCCCTGATGGTGTCGATGTCACCTAGTGGTGTCGTAATGACCTCGCGGCCCGTTACCTCGAAGTCATAGACCCGGGTGCGTCCCCGGTCGGCCACCTCGTATTGCATCTTCGGCCATTGCTCGTCGTTTGCGGAGTTTAGGTCTTCGCGCATTTGTAACTGATAGAGCAGCCTGTCCAGCGTGCCGGGGATGACGTCGAAGTCCAGCTCCTCCCCATTGGCGGTGTTGTTTTGCCAGTTGAATGTCATGCGATCGTTACGATTTTTGCCGATGCCTTTGCGGGAATATTGGTATTCGAGGGGCGTCGCTCGATCATGCCAGTCGAATAGGGATTGTTCGGTGACCGATATGAAAAATGATTTGGCTGTCGATGTGAACAGGTAACGATGCTCGGAAACCTGTTTTAGTTCGCGTATTGCGGTCGCGCT
>Ga0302127_10001312_pt1 | contig 14674 bp, 13 predicted proteins | sample CB4_SCM_MG_FD_204452 | JGI IMG/M metagenome (GOLD analysis project Ga0302127, IMG submission 204452) | Marine microbial communities from Western Arctic Ocean, Canada - CB4_SCM | ecosystem: Environmental > Aquatic > Marine > Oceanic | place: Canada: Western Arctic Ocean | collected 2017-09-24
AAATTAACAGGGTGGCTTAGATTCTAACATAGCCATCACGCCCTTGGGCCATGCACCTGTTATTGGATTTTAAGCTTAGCTCTCAAAAGTTCATTGACGACCTGGGGATTAGCCTTACCACCCGTTACCTTCATCACCTGACCGACAAACCAGCCCGCTAGTTTTGGCTTTTCCCTGACCTTCTCAACCTTGTCTGGATTAGCAGAAATAATAGAATCAATAGCCTCTTCAATTGCGACCGTATCCGACACCTGAGTAAGCCCTTGCTCTTCGACAATACTGGCCGCGGTTTCACCGGTTTTAACCATAATTTCAAACACATCCTTGGCTATCCGTCCGGAAACCGTGCCGTCAGTCAAGAGGTCTATCAACCCCCCTAAATTATCAGCCGATACACGAATGTTTTCGATATCAATTCCCAGACGATTGATCGCGCCAAAAACTTCACCGGTAACCCAGTTGGCTGCAAGTTTGGCATCGCGACCCTTGGCAACAGACTCAAAATAATTAGCCGAGGCACGATCTGAGACTAATACGCCAGCATCATACGGCGTCAAAGCAAAGTCAGTCACAAAACGGGCTTTTTTCTCATCCGGTAGTTCGGGCAACGTCGCGGCAATTCCAACAATCCATTCTTGCGATAAATCAAGTGGCAACAAATCTGGATCTGGGAAATAGCGGTAGTCGTGTGCTTCTTCCTTAGAGCGCATCGAACGCGTCTCACCCTTACCTGAATCGAACAGGCGGGTTTCCTGTTCGATCATACCACCTTCTTCAATCACGTCGATCTGACGGCGAGCCTCATAGTCAATGGCCTGACCAACAAACCTGATTGAGTTAACGTTCTTAATTTCGCATCGGGTTCCTAGGGGATCACCAGGCCGACGCACTGACACATTCACATCGGCACGCATAGATCCCTGCTCCATATTACCGTCACAGGTACCAAGATAACGTAATATAGTGCGCAGCTTTGTGATGAACGCCCGCGCCTCGGCGGCATTACGCATATCTGGCCGGGTAACAATTTCCATTAACGCAACACCAGATCGATTCAGATCTACATGAGTGCTCTCTGGATCACGGTCATGTATCGATTTTCCTGCGTCCTGTTCAAGATGAAGTCGCTCGATCTCAACTTCTATCGATGGTTTATCCTTGAAATCAACGGTGACCACGCCCTCACCAACGATCGGATACTTAAATTGTGAAATCTGGTAGCCCTGCGGAAGATCCGGGTAAAAATAGTTCTTCCTGTCAAAAATCGAATGGTGATTGATTTGGGCTTTCAGACCAAGCCCTGTACGCACCGCCTGCTCAACACACATACGGTTGATGACTGGAAGCATTCCAGGCATCGCCGCATCCACCAGGCTAACTTGAGTATTAGCCTCGGCTCCAAAATCTGTAGCAGCACCAGAAAATAGCTTGGACTTAGAGGTCACCTGAGCATGGACTTCTAGTCCGATGATGACTTCCCATTCTCCGGTAATGCCGGTGATAACTCCCCCCCTTTCTGTCTTAGCGTCCATTGCTAGTCTGACTGGCCGAGTGAGGCCGGCTATCTAATTGTTCTTCCTCATAGCCAATAAACCAGTCAATCATTCGCCGCCACACCGCCTCTGCAAGGTCAGGGGGAACTCCCACTTTATTGGAATGCTCCCGCACTTGCTCAATTACCTGTTCAACACGCCAGGGAACCAGGGCCTCGGCAGAAGATTGCTTAAGTTGAGAGGCGCGAACAACAAATGAGTACCGCTCGGCAAGCAGCCCAATGAGCTTCTCATCAAGGAGGTCAATTTCCGCACGAACATCTTCCATATTTTTGCATTCATCAGGCAAGCATCCCAACATTATATCACCACCACTTTTTCGGGTGTGGGAATGGGCCGCGAGCCTCTTCCAGACACTGTGCAACCCTAAAGATAGTCGCTTCATCGAACGGTTTTCCGATCAGTTGCAGCCCAAGAGGTAGGCCCTCATTGTTGAGCCCGCCAGGAAGCGACATACTAGGGAGGCCTGCCATGTTAGCCGGCACTGTTAATATATCATTCAGATACATCGACAACGGATCATCAACCTTCTCACCAATTTCAAAAGCTGCATTAGTGGTCGTAGGAGTCAGTAGTACGTCTACTTTATTAAAAACTTCTGTGAAATCACGTAGAATCAAGCTGCGAACTTTCTGGGCTTTGAGATAGTAGTCATCATAATATCCAGCTGACAAAACATAAGTGCCAATCAAAATACGCCGGCGCACCTCTGCACCGAAACCTTCAGCGCGAGTTGCTTCATACATGTCAATAAGGTCGTCCTGGGCCACACGGTTGCCATATCTCACCCCGTCATACCGGGCAAGATTTGACGATGCCTCCGCCGGGGCTACTATATAATAAGCAGGCAAAGCATATTTGGTATGAGGCAAGGAAACATCGACAACCTCGGCTCCCGCTGTTTTCGCCCAATCAATGCCTTGTTTCCACAGTAAATCAACTTCGTCTGGAAGGCCTTCGAGGTGATATTCAGTTGGAATACCAACTTTCATACCCGAAAGATCTCCCCTAAGGGCTGCTTCATAGTCTGGGACAGGAAGATTAACGCTAGTTGTATCCTTAGGGTCGTGCCCGGCCATTTCCTTTAGCATGATTGCGCAATCACGTACCGTTCGGGTGATTGGACCAGCCTGATCGAGCGATGAGGCAAATGCAATAATCCCCCAGCGCGAGCATCTTCCATAGGTTGGCTTTATCCCGACCGTGCCGGTGAAAGCGGCGGGTTGCCTAATCGACCCGCCAGTGTCAGTCGCAGTAGCTGCCGGGGAAAGTAGAGCTGCAACCGCCGCCGCCGAGCCACCCGACGAGCCGCCCGGAACAAGATTAGTCACATCGTCCTCGCGTCTCCAAGGATTGATAGTCGGACCAAAGGCGCTGTTCTCATTCGATGAACCCATCGCGAACTCGTCGTTGTTTACCTTACCTAGCATGAGCGCACCAGCCGACAATAAATTTGCAGTAACTGTGGATTCGTATTGCGGTACAAACCCTTTTAAAATCCGACTAGCGGCCGTAGTTTCCACACCGTCAGTGCAAAAAATATCCTTGACCGCTATCGGAATGCCCTCAAGTGCACCGGCATCGCCTCCAGCCAGCCGTATATCAGCCTTCGCCGCCATTCTAAGGGCAGATTCTGGGGTTTCGCACACAAAAACATTAAGGGGTCTAGCCTCCTCAATCCGGTTAAGATAGGCAATGGTTAGCTCGGTGGCCGAGAACTCTCTCGCACCCAATCCATCGCGGGCCTCAGAAAGTGATAAGTTAATAAGTTCGCTCAATCGACTACTCCACAACTTTCGGGACGATAAAATAACCGTCTTCAACGCTCGGCGCATTAGCAAGAATACGATCAAGATAACCGCCATCAGTGACTTCATCCTGGCGCATCTTGATCTGAGCATTGACTACGCTGGTCATCGGCTCCACGCCGTCAGTATTGACCTCTTCAAGTTGTTCCACCCATGTGAGGATTGAACTCAGCTCACCGACCAAACGGCCGGCTTCAACATCGTCAATGCGAATTCGCGCCAACCTAGCGATGCGCCGGACTGTGGCTTCATCAACCTTCATATTTTTTCCTTGAATATGGACGGTTCCTATTTGTCATTGCACACATAGCCTGCGAGTTCGTGGTGTGCAACATGATGACTGTCGGAGTGGCTGAAGCTTGATGGATTATTTAAGAGCACCAGCAGATACGTTGTGGCAGCGTCTCAATTGCTCAATCTCAAAATTAATTATCAAAACTATGTCGGAAAGTGCCGATAACGACGAGATGCCAGCTAGGTCATTCGGCTATATAGATAGAATGTGTTAAAGGTTGAAACAAATGGTTATGGATTCAATCAATAATATCGTCACATTTCTGCCTTCCCAACAAAGGCTAATAGGGCTTGATCTTGGCAGCAAGACAATTGGTATCGCCCTTTCTGATCTTTCACGCAGGATAGCTAGCCCTTGCACAACTATTCACAGAACTAAATTTCAGGCAGATGCAGATCTGTTGGAAGGGTTAGCCAATGAACACGCGATTGGAGGATTTGTGCTTGGTCTGCCGCTTAACATGAATGCAAGCGAAGGGCCGCGAGTTCAGTCAACACGCTCCTTTGCAAAAAATCTAGCAAAGCGCAGCGACATTCCGATTGTCTTTTGGGACGAACGACTGAGTACTGTAGCTGCGGAAAGGGTTTTATTGGAAGCCGACGTAAGTCGACGCCGGCGCGCCCAAGTCATCGATAAAATGGCTGCGACCTATATCCTGCAAGGCGCTCTTGATTATTTATCGCGAAAAGGAACAGAACCTGATTGATTCACCATACAATGAATTGTTTGAAACTCGAGCTTGCCTCGTAGCAGCTGCGGCCATATAGAGTTATTTTCGATGGCAGCCTCCGTCGAAATTTCACCCCCAATTTTGCGCTCGCCGCATCTTCTTGGCATTGAAGGTTTAAGCGTGGAGGAAGTATCGGCGCTGCTGGATCTTTCAGAGCGCTGGGCTGAACGCAATCGCACCGGCCCTAAAAAATCTGACATATTGCGAGGCCGTACGCAGATCAATCTGTTTTTTGAAAACTCCACTAGAACACAGAGTTCTTTTGAACTCGCGGGGAAACGGCTTGGCGCGGATGTCGTCAATATGGCAATCGCCCGCTCGTCCATTACCAAGGGCGAAACCCTAATCGATACAGCAATGACGCTGAACGCCATGCATCCAGACATATTGGTTATCCGACATGAAGCCGCTGGCGCTGTCGAACTCCTATCGCAGAAAGTCGACTGTTCAGTTGTGAATGCCGGTGATGGTGCCCATGAGCATCCCACTCAGGCACTGCTGGATGCGCTTACCATAAAACGTCATAAGGGACGATTAGAGGGGCTGGTGGTGACCATCTGTGGTGATATTGCTCATAGTCGCGTCGCACGCTCAAACCTCATATTACTGTCGATGCTAGGCGCAAGACTGAGACTGGCTGCCCCAGCTACCTTACTACCGTCGGCACCCGAACAATTTGGTGCGGAGATTTTTACAAACCTTGTCGATGCCATTCGCGGTGCCGATGTGGTAATGATGCTCAGGTTGCAAAGTGAACGGATGACGGCTTCTTATGTACCTTCGGCAAGAGAATATTTTCACTTTTTCGGACTTAATCATGAAAAACTATCTCTGGCCAAGAATGATGTGATCGTGATGCATCCAGGTCCGATGAATCGAGGAGTTGAGATCGACAGCGCAGTTGCCGATGACCCTCGCAGCGTCATTCGCGAGCAAGTCGAAGTTGGAGTTGCTGTCCGTATGGCCGTACTTGAAGCTCTCGCTGCACATGTCACCAGGGTATCTTGATGGCTACTTTCATCAAGCCTGATAGCAATGATCCAATGACTACCGTGTTCCAAAATTCCCGTCTACTGGACCCGGCCAGTGGCCTAGATAAGATCGGCGCCCTTCTGGTTGTAGACGGTAGAATTAAAGATATGATCTGCGGCACCGCAAGCCCAGATGTGCCCGACGGCGCGCGCATAATTGATTGCTGCGGCCATGCATTAGCTCCTGGTCTGATCGATATGAAAGTATTTGTTGGAGAACCTGGATTTGAGCACCGAGAGACACTAGCAGGTGCAAGCAAGGCGGCAGCCACCGGTGGAATCACTACAATCATCTGCCGCTCAGACACCAACCCTGTTATCGATGATGCTGCGCTAGTAGATTATATACGTAGGCGCGCTCGCGATCACGCTCTGGTTCATGTTTATCCCACCGCCGCACTTACACGCTCTCAGGCTGGTATGGAATTAACAGAGATCGGCCTATTGTCAGAAGCTGGCGCGATAGCATTTGGTGATGGTACCCGTACCGTGGCCAATGCCCGAGTGATGCGAAATGCGCTTACTTATGCTAAAAATTTTGATGCACTGATAGCTCCACACGTCGAAGATCCTGCACTTGCTGACGATGGAGTCATGAATGAGGGCGCAATATCGGCGCGACTGGGCCTTCCTGGCCGACCAGCTAGCGCAGAAGTCATCGCGGTTGAACGCGACATGCGATTGGTTGAGCTGACCGGAGGGCGCTATCATGCATCTAGTATTTCATGCGCCGATTCCGTCAAGTCGATTGTCAGAGCTAAAGATAGCGGGCATCAAGTAACTTGCGCAGTTTCGATCAATAATCTGATCTTGAATGAGCGTGATGTCGGCGCATATCGCACCTTCTTCAAACTACTACCACCGCTTCGATCCGAACTTGATCGCGAAGTAATGGTCTCCAGTATCGCCGATGGCAGAATCGATATCATAGTATCAGACCATGACCCACAAGACACCGATTCGAAACGGCGGCCCTTCGTCGAAGCTGGGTTTGGTGCGGTTGGACTTGAAACGCTTCTGCCTGCAGCAATAGGACTTTATCACAACGGCCATGCAAGACTCCTTGACGTTCTGGGCGCTATGACCAGCAATCCAGCAAAAATTCTTGGACTTGAAACCGGCCGACTTGCCAAGGGCCTGCCTGCAGATCTTGTCCTTATTGATCTTGATTGTCCGTGGGTGGCTGTGGCTGAAGATCTTGTTTCCAAGTGCAGAAACACAACACTTGAGCGTCGTCATCTTCAAGGCCGCGCATTAATGACGATGGTGGATGGCAAGATTGTTCACCAGACAACAAAGCTCCACCTCAATGCCTGATCCAATTAGTTGGGCTTTTTCAGCGCCCTATTTCCTGTTAGCATTCCTGTTTGGATATTTTTTAGGAGCGGTCCCGTTTGGAGTCGTGGTTACCCGCATCGCTGGCTTTGGTGATGTGAGATCCATCGGCTCTGGTAACATCGGTGCGACTAACGTCCTTCGTCTTGGTCGCAAGGATCTTGCTGTCGCAACACTTCTTCTTGATGCCCTCAAAGGATTTTCTGCGGTATATATTGCAGCGCTGTGGGGAAATGATACTGCCATAATAGCTGGGTTTGGCGCTTTTTTAGGGCACTTGTTTCCGGTCTGGCTTAGATTTTGCGGAGGTAAGGGTGTCGCTACATATTTGGGCACTCTGGCTGCATTTCACTGGCCAAGCTTACTGTTGTTTGCATTTATCTGGCTAGCAGTAGCGACAGTGAGCCGCTATTCCTCACTCTCAGCTCTTACCAGCGCCTCACTCATACCGCTAAGTTTGTATGGATTTGGCCACATCCAGATCATGGAACTATTTTTATTACTGACTATTATCTTGATCATGACCCACAGAAAAAATATCCAGAGATTGGTGAACGGAACTGAGTCAAAAATTGGTTACAAGTAAGCGCTATGGCCTCTGCACAGGATTATACTTTCTAACGGCTGAGTGTACTGAAATCGTAGCACTCAGAAAATGTAATTCTTGATCTTTTTACCCGATTAACCCGTTTGAACGTTTCGAGGGGGCACGAAGTAAATTGCCTAAAATAATACGGCACTAAACAAATTTTACTTAACCAAGAAGAAGACTGGATAGTTAATGCATGTATTTTCTATTAAGCTGACCTATTGGCATAAATCACTTGGACGTTGACTTTGACGTTTGACTTCATCGACTCGATCCACCATGTTCCGCGATCAGATCAGCGCACGACTATGCCAAGATCTATTGGTATTGAACCATTTCACAATAATTTATCAGAAGTAATTTGGACAATATGAACGTCGTTGTTGTTGAATCTCCTGCGAAAGCAAAAACTATCAACAGGTATCTTGGGGATAGTTACCAAGTGCTTGCTTCCTATGGGCATGTTCGCGATTTGCCATCAAAAGACGGGTCGGTAAAACCCGATCTTGATTTTGATATGACATGGCAGGTTGATTCAAAATCATCCAAACGAATTAGCGATATTGTGAAGGCGCTAAAGGGTGCAGACCGGTTAATTCTGGCTACCGATCCGGATCGCGAGGGAGAGGCAATCTCGTGGCATGTCCTTGAGGTTCTCAAGGACAAAGGAGCTCTAAAAAACATAAGTGTCGAGCGAGTGGTTTTTAATGCAGTCACGCGCAGTGCAGTCATCCACGCGATAGAAAACCCACGTGAGCTAGATCAGGATCTAGTGCATGCCTATCTGGCGCGCCGTGCGATTGACTATCTCGTCGGATTCACACTGTCCCCGATCTTATGGCGTAAATTACCAGGCTCAAGATCAGCTGGACGCGTTCAATCGGTCACACTTCGATTAATCTGTGAACGCGAACTTGAGATTGAAAGCTTCCAGACACGTGAATACTGGACGATTGATTCAAAGCTAAAAACTCCAGAAGGCTCCGCATTCAGCGCTCGGCTCACTACACGTGGAGGCATCAAGCTCGACAAATTTGCCATTCAATCCGAGACGCATGCCAGAACCATTACCTCAACACTGGAGGGTCAGTCATTTAGGGTTAAATCTGTTGAGAAGAAAGAAGCGCGGCGCAACCCACAGCCGCCATTCACCACATCAACTTTGCAGCAAGAAGCCTCGCGCAAACTTGGTTTTGGTGCTAGCCGGACGATGCAAATTGCCCAGCGTCTTTATGAGGGTGTATCACTGGGTAGCGAGACGGTAGGACTCATCACATACATGCGTACCGATGGCGTGCAAATCGCTGATGAAGCAATCGCCGCATGCCGAAGCGTGATAGCCAGCAAATATGATGACCGTTATTTGCCTAAATCTCCACGGGCCTATCAGGTCAAGGCTAAGAATGCGCAAGAGGCACATGAGGCCATTCGACCTACTGAACTTTCACGCCACCCCGATGATATCACCGCAAAGCTCGATCCCGAACAAGCAAAACTTTATGCTTTAATATGGAAAAGAACGCTGGCAAGCCAGATGGCTAGCTCCGAAATAGAACGAACCGCAGCCGATATCACTGTGCAAGATATCGATGGAATTGATAATATATTTCGTGCGACTGGACAGGTAATACGGTTTGACGGGTTTTTGACCCTCTATCAAGAGGGAACAGACGATGATGGCGGTGATAGCGACACACGTCTACCCGCTCTTAAGGAGAATGACCTTCTTGGACTGACCGGAGTAGTCTCTGATCAGCATTTCACCGAGCCACCACCCCGTTTTACCGAGGCAAGCCTTATCAAGCGGATGGAAGAACTTGGCATTGGCCGACCATCAACCTATGCGCAGACCTTGTCGGTCCTTCGTGATCGGGAATATATGCGCCTAGAGAAAAAGCGGCTCTTTCCCGAAGACAAAGGACGGTTGGTAACCGCGTTCTTGGAATCTTTTTTCAATCGCTATGTACAGTACGATTTTACCGCCGAACTGGAGCAAAAGCTTGACCTAATCTCCAACGGAGAATTTGAGTGGAAGTCTCTATTGCGTCAATTCTGGACACACTTGGAAAGCGACGTTGAAAGCATTGCCGATTTGCGTGTCACACAAGTTCTAGATTCGTTGAATGACGTACTTGGACCTCATATTTTTCCAGCACCTGAAGATGGTTCGGATTCACGTAAATGCCCTAGCTGTGAAGAAGGGCGCCTTAGTCTTAAAGTCGGTAAATTTGGTGCATTTGTTGGCTGTTCAAACTATCCAGAATGTCGTCACACTCGCCAATTAGTCATCAGTGCCAATGGGGATGAAAGTAGCTCAACTTCAACATCGGAAAACCGCACGCTAGGCAGTGATCCAGAGACCGGATTGGACGTTCTCCTACAACATGGCAGGTTTGGCCCCTATCTACAGTTAGGTGATGCAGTCGAAGGAGGAAAGCCAAAACGCTCCTCTCTGCCGAAGGATGATGATCTACAGAAGATAACGCTTGAGCGTGCACTTGCCTTACTCTCTCTACCCCGCCAGATTGGTATGCACCCAGAAACAGGCCAGCCTATCAGCGCTGGCATCGGCCGTTATGGCCCATTCGTTCAGCATGAGCGTACCTATGCAAATCTTGAATCCGCAGAAGAGGTGTTTACAGTTGGACTGAACCGTGCAGTTGCTCTAATCGAGGAGAAAAAGACCCGCGGTCGTGGCACAGCAAAGTCTCTCAAAGACCTTGGAAAACACCCTGACGACGGAGCATCCATCTCGGTAATGGATGGACGGTACGGTCCATACGTCAAACACGGAAAAACCAACGCTACGTTACCGAGTGGTACAGATCCACAAACGGTTACCATCGAACAGGCTGTTGAGTTAATTTCAATCAAGACTGCTTCTGGGACAAAGAAGCGCGGCGGCCGTAAGGCCAAATCCACAAATACCTGATGTCGAACCCCACTCGGCCGCACAAAATTAACACGCGCCCCCAAAATCGACCAAGCAAACATGAAATCCTCGAATATATTTCGAAATCCACGAAGCCTGCTGGACGGCGTCAGATCGAGCGAGCCTTCAATCTGGGTCGCCCTGATCGTGAATGGCTAAGCAATATCCTGCGCAATATACATACTAACCATGGAGTCACTACAGATAAGGGTGTTCGGCCCCTCCCTCCAGTCGGCGTCGCCAATGTCATCAAGATTGATACCGATGGTCTGGCCTGGGTTGCACCAGCATCTGGTGACGGCAATCTTCCCGCCCTCCCACTTCGAGGTTTGAAGAATGAGCAACTAACAATATCTCTTGGTCGAGGTGATCGCATTCTGGCCCGCTTTTTAATGGAAATCAGTGGCGATGAAGCATTTTCCGTCCCGCATGCACGACTCATCCGTAAACTCCCCAACAAAATCCAGCGCATCATCGGAATTGTCACTGGACAGCCCAACGGCCCATTCCAGATAGAAGGTGTCTCTAAGCGCGACCGCACGACTAATGCGCTTGATACCGCCAATCATGATGTCAGACCTGGCGACCTCGTTACTGCCGAGGTTGAAGATCACGGCAAAAAACATCGTATGAGAGTCGTCAAAGTCCACGGTTCATCTTCTGATCCAGGGCAAACCTGCCTTATTTCTATTCATGAACACGGCCTTCGTCACGAGTTCGCGGCAGACGTTCTAGAAGAAGCAGAAAATTCCCTAATCCCCTCTCATGATATGCGATCTGACCTTCAGCACATTCCATTCATCACTATCGACCCGGTTGATGCGCGAGATCATGATGACGCAGTGGCAGCCATGCCTGATCTCTCCTCATCGAATGATGGTGGATGGATAGTCTCGGTTGCAATTGCAGATGTTGCGCATTTCGTGCGCACGGGATCGGCCCTTGATCGCGAGGCGCGGCTTCGTGGTAATTCGGTATATTTCCCCGACCAAGTTCTGCCAATGTTACCTGAAATTCTCTCAAGCGATCTGTGCTCGCTCAAGCCGGATATTCCACGCCCAGTATTAGCAGCACATATGGTGTTTAACGCCGCAGGAAAAATCATATCACACCGCTTTGAGCGTGGCATGATTAGATCGCGAGCCAATATCACCTATGAAGAAGCGCAGGAAGCTATCGATGGTCGGAGGAGTAACCGCACCCAACCGTTTCTTGAGTCCGCATTGCGACCCCTCTGGTTTGCATATGAATGCGTCGCCAAGGGCCGCGACCTGCGCGGCCCCCTCTCCCTTAATCTGCCTGAGCGTCACATTAAGTTTGATGCAAACGGCCTACCTTGCGGTATCTCTACACCAACGCGACTTGAGGCTCACCGCATGATTGAAGAATTCATGATTGCAGCAAACGTCGCCGCCGCCGAGACACTAGAGCGCAAGGGGTTTAATTTTCTACGTCGCATTCATGATGTGCCTGCACCAGAAAAACTTGATTCCCTGCGTGTTTATTTGCGCTGTCTTGATCTCAATTTGACTCGCGGAGGGCAGGTTACAACAACGCAGTTTAATGCACTATTGGCTGAATCTCGGCATAAAGAACAAGAAGAAGCGGTTGCGCAGGCTATTCTACGCTCACAATCACAAGCCATTTATGCTCCCGTGGACAAGGGACATTTTGGTTTAAACCTGCGACGTTATACGCACTTTACCTCTCCTATTCGCCGCTACGCCGACATCGTGACACACCGGGCATTAATCAGTACATTTTCATTTGGTGACGATGGGTACTGCCGAGATGACGCTGCGGGACTAGAAGAGCTTGGTAGACAATTATCAACTGCCGAGCGCACAGCTATGGCTGCTGAACGAGATACCAAGGACCGGTTAATTGCCGAGTATCTATCAAACAAGATCGGTGCTGAATTTGCAGGACGGATTACTGGAATTATAAAAGCTGGGCTATTCGTTGAGCTTGATGAAACCGGTGCAAGCGGCTTTGTCGCCGCTTCCGTACTCGGACGCAAGTATGATGATTATTTCCAATCAAACGAATCAACCTTTTCACTTTTAGGGCGCCGCAGCGGACTTGGATTTAGAATTGGCGAGCCAGCAATGATTCAGCTTCAAGATGCCAATTCATTGCGCGGCACGCTTGAATTCGAATTACTAACACCACCTCACCCTATTGAAGGCATTCGCCGAGATAAAGCAGGGCATAGGGCAAACACCAAACGCATAAGAAGTCCAAGCCGAAGAGGACCATCTGGGCGGGCACGCACATGATTAAAACTAAAGAGCCCTTTTCCACAGATATGCGGGTTAATCCACCCTCACCATATCATCGCGGTGTTCGGACCCATGATGCCGCCTCGCTCATCATCGTTAGACAAGATGAAGATGGCCCGCGTGTGCTCATGGGTGTGCGCCATTCCAGACATCGTTTCATGCCAGGAATGGTTGTGTTTCCGGGTGGTAAAGTTGACCGGTGCGACTTTGCTGCGAAAGCAAACGGTGAGCTCGACGAAACAACTCGTACGTTATTAGTTGCTAGGATGACGGGGGCTGCGCGCGAAAACCGTGCACGTGCACTATTACTGGCAGCAATAAGGGAAACTTTCGAAGAAACAGGGCTTGCGATAGCAACTTTCAATGATAACCGTCACCTGCCACCTTCAACGTCTTTATGGCACCCATTCCTGAAACTAGGCCTACTCCCTGATTTAGGCGCGCTTCAGTTCATTGCCAGAGCAATCACCCCACCCGGAATGGTTCGTAGATTTGATGCTCGTTTTTTTTTAACAAACCATTCGTGCATCGCTGCGTCAGTTAAACCAGAAAGCGATGAACTAAGTCACCTCGAATGGTTGACTGTTAACCAGGCAAGAACAAGAAATATTCCCACAATCACCAAGATCATACTAAATATTGTCGAGCATCGGTTATCCCTACCGCAGCACAGAATCCACGCAGAGCCGGTGCCATTCTTCAGGACAGTTCATGGTCGGCGTGAAATCATGCAAATGACTGTAAATACTTGACAATCAGCCACTCTCACCGCTATCACATCATCAAAACAAGTACTGAGCCAAGCAAGGATCCTCCATGGCTAAAGCACCTTCCGTAAAAATCAAGCTGGAGAGCACAGCTGACACTGGTTATTTCTATGTGACTAAGAAAAATGCTCGAACTCAGACTGAGAAACTAACGCTCAAGAAGTATGATCCAGTCGTGCGCAAGCATGTTGATTTTAAAGAGACCCGCATTAAATAAGATAGGGACCTGAGCTGCTGGGTATAAGCGGCACCGTTATTAATTGCATCTTTATTTCCCGACACCCAATCGAACTTCGTACTAGCTGTATAAAATATAAGATCAACCAGTAGGGGTGTGTGAAGCTAGCTTTAAGCCACACTTGAATTACAACCTCACTACTGAGAAGAGCGCATAAGCGGCAAAGATAAATATTATTTTGATTCTCTAATCCCTGTACGGCAGAGAGCTAAAATCAATATTTTAACTAAATGTCGAAATATAAGTTGGGACTGTCGAGTCAAAAATTACCACTTGCAGCGGGAGGATAGATAAATCGAAGGACTCTAATTGGTAAGCTTCGTCTTCGCGAAGACACTACTTTTCGTGAACGAAGACCTAAACTGGCTTCTCATCTTGGGACGAGTAAATCACGCCACCACTGGCATCCGCGTGGTCATGCTGTATCGTTCAGAAATCCTTCAACGGTCTGCAAGAATGAAGCAATAGATATTGGCTTAGATATATAGGCTTCACATCCGCCTTGGCGAATCCTCTCTTCGTCACCTTTCATAGCAAATGCTGTTACCGCAATAACCGGAATATGACTTAAGGAATCGTCTTCCTTTAACCATTTAACAACTTCCAATCCCGACACCTCAGGAAGCTGAATGTCCATCAATATGAGATCCGGCTCATTTTCGCGCGCCATTTCCAATGCCAACAGACCATTGCGAGTCTGAAGCGTGCTATATCCATGTGATTCGAGTAAATCGTTGAATAGCTTCATATTAAGCTCATTGTCCTCAACGATCAAAACAGTTTTAGTTGCAGCCGTGTCTGCCAAATGCGGCGTTACCGCGTGGCTCACTTCAATCATCCCTTCTTCATGCACTTCGGTCATGGGACCCAACAAGTTAATTGATGAAATCTACCAGAGCACTAGATCTGGCTGTAATTACAATTGACAATTAAACCAGAATTCCATGACCAACGAATTAATTCTAACCCCAAGATTTTTGCAGTAAAGATAATGACACAAAATCATCCTGTTACTCTTGAGCGCGCTGAATGGATTGCGGCAGAATGTATGCATTTTCTCGCTAGCGACCCAGGTCGGCTTAGTAAATTTTCCGAAGTGACCGGGGTTGATCTC
>Ga0302127_10001313_pt1 | contig 14671 bp, 11 predicted proteins | sample CB4_SCM_MG_FD_204452 | JGI IMG/M metagenome (GOLD analysis project Ga0302127, IMG submission 204452) | Marine microbial communities from Western Arctic Ocean, Canada - CB4_SCM | ecosystem: Environmental > Aquatic > Marine > Oceanic | place: Canada: Western Arctic Ocean | collected 2017-09-24
ACGCGAACGCGAACGCGAGGGAATCGTACGCGGGGGAAGCGAACGCGATAGAGGCGAACACGGACTACGTCGAATACGTGGTTGCATACGATTATATGACATTGGACGTGAATTTATACGAATAGACTTCATATTGTATTTTTTAGTATTTTGTTTTTTCTTTGCATATGGGTTTCGCATATGTTGTGGTTTATTGTAAAAGTGTTGCATATTGGTTTCAGGGATTATAATTTGTTTTTCAGAACCATTATCAATTACATTTAAAACCATACGATATCCGTCCGATTTTCCGTCGTATTCAATACTCTTAATTTTATTACCGTTAATCAGCATACTGCTAGTGCCATATACAGTTTTAAACATATATATAATACTATATAGTATTATATATATATATATGGATAAATTTGATAAACTACCAAACCAAAAAATTACAATGATTGTGGAGAAACAAATAGAGAAAAAACCCATAAAAAAATCATACGAGAAACAATATATAGACGAATTGATTGATGAAAAATTCATGAAAGAATATTTTAAGAAATCTAATAAAAATTGATATAAAATTGTATTATTAGATAATAACATGAGTAAACGAACAATGAAGAAGAAATTGATTATAATACTAAATAATGAAAATTTTGGTAACATGCTTGGTGAACTTGAAGATATAATGAATAGACAAGGGAGGTCCTTTCAAGCGCGTGCTTATAAAAAAGCTCAAGAAACCATAATGGAAATGAACGAAGAACTTCTAAATGTAAAACAATTAGAAAATAAACCAGGTATAGGTAAATCTATTATAGACAAATATAAAGAATACCTTAAAACAGGCACAATTGAAGTTCTTGAAAAAGAAAGAAATAATCCTATAAACGTTTTAACTAACGTTTATGGGATAGGTCCTAAAAAAGCAATACAACTAATAGATGAGGATAATATCACAACAATTGAACAACTATATAAAAACAAAGATAAATTAAATGACAAACAATTAATAGGTCTAAATTATTACTATGACATATTAGAAAAAATTCCACGTGCCGAGATCGTAAATTATAAAAAAGTTTTTGACAAAGTGTTTGAAGAAACAAAAGAATATGATGCACAATATGAAATAGTAGGTAGTTTTAGAAGGGGTGCAACTACATCAGGTGATATAGATATTATTATAAATGACGAAATGTCATTTAATAATTTTATAAAAGAATTGGTAAAAAGAAATTTAGTCATTGAAATGCTTACAGATGGCAAAGTAAAAAAACTAACAATAGCACAATTACCAGGAAATAAAGCAAGACGTATAGACTTTCTTTACTCTCCAAAAAAAGAATACGCGTTTGCAGTATTATATTTTACAGGCAGTAAAGCATTCAATGTCGCAATGCGGAGACATGCAACAGAATTGGAATTAACTTTAAACGAACATGGATTAAGCGACTTTAAAGGAAAGGTGAAAGGCGATATAATCAATAATACATTTCCCACCGAAAAAAGTATATTTGACTTTTTGAATTTGGAATTTAAAACACCAATAGAAAGAAAAGATGCGCGAGATATAATTATAAAAGACACAGTCTCATCAGAAGCCTCGTCCTTATCAGAAACCCCGTCCTCATCAGAAGCCACAGAAATCAAAGTCAAATCATCACCAAAAGCAAAAAAAAAAACTAAAACAAAAAAATTAAAAATAGTGATCAAAAAAGAAACGGAAATAGAAACGGAAATAAAAACGGAAATAGAAACGGAAATAAAAACGGAATATACAAAAATACTATATAAAATAGATAATAAAGATAAACTAAGACAGTGGAAAGTTAAGGTAGAAGGCAACAAAATATACACAGAACATGGAGTTGTAGATGGTAAATTGATAAAATCTAAACCAACAGAATTAAAAGACGACGATAAGGCAGTAAAAAGAGCATATAAGTTATGGAATGACAAAAAAAATAAAGAATTATATAGTTTAGATGCATCAAACAGCGTGATTTCATTTAGACCTATGTTGGCAAAATCATTTGACAAAGAGAAAAACAAAAATTATCCGTATGCGTGCCAACCTAAATTAGATGGCGTACGTTGTATTGCATATAGGGAGGGTGATACTATAAAGCTAGAAACTCGAACAGGCAAACAAATAAGTCTTTTAAATCATATAAAAGAGACCTTAAAAAAATTCAATATACCAGAGAATATAAAACTGGATGGAGAATTAGGTAGTTTTGGAATAAATCCTAAACTAACGTTTCAACAAGCAACAGGTATAATTAACAGTAAAACAGAAAATCCAGAAGAAGAAAACATAGAATACCACTTATACGATGTTTATGATACAGAAAACGCGGAAACCATATTTAAAAATAGATGGACGTTGCTAAATAAAGTAATTAAATCACCTGATATCCCTATTCAAATTACAGAATTGATACAAGTAAATAATTTAGATGAACTAGAAAAAGCACACGAAGAATATGTAAAACACGGATACGAAGGATTAATAATTAGATCTATAGACGGCGTATATGAACCCGATCACAGAAGTTCATCACTTCTCAAATATAAATCATTCCTTGACAGTGAATTCATAATTACAAACTATAAAGAAGGGAAAGGCAATGACAAAAATACAATAATATTCACGTGTAAGACGACCGACGGAAAAACTTTTGAAGTGCGCCCAAAAGGAACGCGTGAACATAGATCTGAAATGTTCAAAATTGCGGACAAATATATTGGTAAAATGATGACAGTAAAATATTTCGAGCTTACAAATGATGGTATACCAAGATTTCCAGTAGGTATATCTATTAGAGATTACGAATAGATTATAAATATAAATTATTTATATTTATAATCTATATGAACATTATTTTAGAAAAATTAAAATTAAATAAACTTAACAAAGATGATAATGAAGACGACGGTCATGATAAAATAAATAAAAAAGACGTATTTAGTGGATTATCAAACATCGTAAATATTCTTATGGGGATAGTTTTTGTAGTATCTGTTTTTTATTTTTTATATGGATTAATAATTAATAGTTTTGGAATAGCAAATAAAGCTAAAAATTAAATCACTTATTAGCCAAACATTTTAAATCATTAAAAAGCATATGTTTCATTTTTTGTAAAACACTTTTAACATCACAATAAATTTTTGTGTTAACATCAATGTATAATAGCATTATTTTATCAGAGCCATCTTTATAACATTCATCCTCCCATTTAATAAAATATGCGATTAATGATTTAATAATATTTTTAAACATATTATGAACATTAATACTATCTTTGTCTAATTCCCATATAGTCCCGTTATAAATATAGAATGTATTGAGTTTTTTAGCAAAGCATCTTATTGGTGGATCAGTATTATCAAAATAATTATAAAATGTTATTTTTACTGTTTCAAATAATGTACCATTGTATAAATATTCAAATACTTCTTTGTGTATAGTAAATATACCTGATGAATCGCAAAATTCTTGAAAAGATTTCTTAGGTTTGTATTCATCCAACAATTCTATATAATCTGTGCGTTTATTCATTTCTTTTAACTGTTGTTCTACTTTTTGCAAACGTTGAGATAACATTTCATTTTGTTTAATTAACTCAAACATTTTTGTGTTAATATAATTCAGGTCTGTTAAACCAGGCAAAGAAATATAACCATGTGTACGATCAAAACGTATATCACGTGCTGTTGCACCTAATTTACGTGCCTCTCCTATTGTAGACGCAACCTTATATTTTTCGTATCTGTTGTATGATAAAGTTCCATATTTTTTTGGATTTTCGGTTTGTACAAAAATACGTAAATCATCGTCAATACTACTTGGCATAATATTTATATTACACGATATGATGTATATATCATTTATTATTCAATTTTATATACACCCATATATATGAGTGAATGTTTGTATGACTCGCAAAAGTTGTTAGAACAACGTCAAAAACAAATACAAAATGTTGTGCGTGTTTCATCCGGTGAATATGCAATGAATCTTTCAAGTAATGTGGTATATGACAATACAGGTATAAATAAAATGGCAGACAGAACAGCTTCATCGGGGTCTGCCCGGCAAGTAGCAAAAAAGGGTGTAAGTGTAAAACATGATTCGTACGCACGTTATTTAGCAAAAAAGAAAGGTAGGTCAGTTTTAAAAGCTGATAACCCAAACAGCCCACGTCCAATAGCAAAGAAAGGCGGCAAGAATTATAAATTTTCAATAGTTAGTAATTGCACATGCTAAAGAGAATAATAAGCATCACATAAGATAAATATCTGATCCAACTATATAAATTAATAAATTCTTTCACCATAAAAGTCTCTTTTTCGTGATAACCACGGGCACGATAATAGTATTTAACGCCTTCACCTGAAATAATTGCGACTCCTTTACAATTATTTAAAAACGCAATTCTCTCCGCCTTTTTAAGTAAAATTTTACCTACCCCTTTATGTTGCACCGCAAGATTAGTATTATTTTTGACACCTACGGGAACCAAATTTCCATATACATGCAACTCTCTAACCAACCCCTTATTTTTAAGACATTCAAATAGTGGCTTGTGAACTTGCGGAGGAATTCTCAACCGAATAAATGCAAACAATGAAACTTCGTCCTTACTTTCCAATGAAATAAATAATTCCCAGGAACCTGATGCATAATACTTTCTAATAACATAAATAGCGTCTTTAAGAAGATAATTAGGATTTCTTCCAGTTTCACGAGTGCGCATATCTTTACATTGTATACCTTGACATTTGAATTTATCATCAATAATTTGTCTAAGATTAGGATACATATTTCCAGACTTTACATAATGTAGTGGAATATCTCTCACTACGCGCGGTATTCTTACCCAAGGCGGACAAATCTCCATCCCATATTTAACGACATCCACCAAACTATCAGGATTGGTTTCTGCGTAGGGAGTATATTTTCCGTCATTATACCATTTTTCAATTACGGTGTAAGGTGTAACTTCACAAGGATATATCTTTACTTGATCAGGTTGTATATCGCTTTCTAAAAATGTATCCCGAAACATCTTTTTATCGAGTTCTGGAGTAGAGAATGGCAAGTCAGGCATCAAATGAAGATCAATCTTAAAACAATTATCTTTAAGGACTTTAATAATATCAACCGCGTCTTTTACTGTATGACCGCGGTTTACTTTTTTCAAGATCGCATCATTTGTATGCTGCAAACCCAATTGAATACGTGTAACACCCCATTCTCTAAACAAAATTAACCAATCACTATTAATAGCGTCAGGGCGTGTTTCAATACATACACCAATAATAGGAACTTTTGCAGTTTGGTTAATACTAATTTCATCTTTAATCGATAAAGGTTCACGCTTAATGCTATCAAAATATGTATTTGCTGCCCAAAATATATCTCTATGAAAACGTTTCAAGTATTCAGTTGGGTATTCGGTGTATGTACCGCCTTCTAAAATAATTTCCAATTTATCTACTTCGTTACCGCAGTTGTATAAACTATTTAGGCGGTCCAACATTTGACGTACCGCATCCCAGCCATTGCGAAATCCACGTTGAACCGCTGGTTCCCAAAGTAAATAAGACCGCGGCATATCATGTTCAGCACCATTTTTCTTAGATTCGTCAGGACAGTAATAACAATTGTGTTTACAACTAAAAGGTTGCCCATCAGGAAATGGATCAAGAAGCAATGTAATAACACATACACCCGACATGTTTCGTGTTTTACATTTCTGTAAAAGCGACCATACATTAATATTTTTTCTCACCTCATCAGAATTGATCATTTTACGATAAACCAAAATAACATCGCTTTTACGAATCATTCCTTCTTTACGTCGCATCATTTTTAACAAATCTTTATTCAATTGTTTAACATCTGGAACGATTGCTTGCTCAGTTAATTCGGTAATTTTAAAAATGATTTGCTTACATATTTCAGTAAGTTTATCAGGAGCAATATTTGATTTGTGAAAATCTTCTTCAATTTCAACAACTTTAGATTTGCAAGTCATTATGCTTTACAATTTAACGTAATATTCAACGATGAATAATAAGATTCAATTTAAATATAAATAATATTAATATTATTTATATTTAAATGAATAAGTTTGATTTTGATATTAATAAGTATTCAAAAGAGGATTTAGAGGAAATGTTATCATTAATAAATCCATATACCAATCAAGAACTTTTTAACAAAGTGCAAATAGTTCAAATGGAATCATTAAAAAAACGTCCCGAGGTTAAAGAAGAGTTGAAAGAATTTTTATCCGATGTTAAACAAAAGTTAAAAAAATATGATAATTTTTTGATTGAGCATCATAATGAAAGCAATGAAAATAAAATGAATCCAATTTCTGTAAATACACTTAATAAATACCTTCATTTTGATAGTAAATTTCGTAAAAATTATTATAGTACAAGTGCCTCTGATGTAACATTTACACTACCATATGTTATTAATAATGCGATTGAAATGTCTTTACACGAAATAGACATACCTGACTCCTACTATCAAATATCCGAATTGTTAGGTAATAACAGTTTTATTATAGTAGCCAAGAAAGGAACAGACGATCAAGCAGATGTAGATACTTCCGTGAACTACTTTACGTTTGATGTATCAATACCAGACGGAAATTGGACTATAGATACGTTAGTTTACTATTTGAATAACACGGTATTTACAACAGATTGGGATGCTGCAATTAATGCACAGCATACAACTTCAATGTCATTAGACAATTATTACTATACACGACCCACATTATCATATGGTACAACTACTGGTAATCAAAGAATAGTAGCAAATTATTCAAGTTATTCTAATAAGATAATAATAGGTATAAACAACATAAACACAAGTGCTATCCACATACCATTGTCTGGTGGTGTAACCTACGTTGAATTGTCAGGAATTGAATTATATTTTAATGTAAATCCAGGTACATCAGCAGATATAAGTAATGGAACATTTCAAAATACAAATTCAAATTTATCAGTAAGAGAAAAACTTGGATTTATGATGGGATATAAAAGTGCAAAATATACTGGTTCTACGAGTTACGTAGGAGAATCGCCGGCAAACTTATTATCAAGTAGTTATTTTTATCTTGTAATTGATGATTTTATAGGAAATCATATAGAATCAAATATTATTACTTATACAGATTCCTATAATTCAAAAGACGTATTTGCAAAAATACGTAAAAATAATATGACACCTATAAGCACAACCAAAAAAACATTAGATGCACAAAACAATAACCCGTTATATTCGGTCTCACGTAAATATCTTGGACCCGTAACCATTAAAAAATTAAAACTTTCAATCATTGATGAATTTGGTAGAATTATAGACTTGAATAACTTGGATTGGAGTTGCACCCTTAGATTCACTTACATGTATGATTAAAAATCCTCGAACGCAACAAATGTTATCTCATCATAATACTCTTTCCAATTCTCAGGTGAAACCTTTGTTTTGCCTTTATAATCTACCGCTAAATGAATTTTTAATAACCAATCATTAATACATTTATCATTATAATAAATGGTTGCCAATAATCTACCATATTTATCAGATTTGATGATATTTAAATCAATATATTGATTTAAAATCAACTCTTCCAATTTTTTTTTTACCTTGATTGCATATTCTTTTTCAATTTCATTACTCGTTCTTATTTCTGGACAATCTATATTTGCAAGTCTTACTGAAAATCTATAATAATTATAATCCATACAATTGATTTTGGAAGCAATTGTAATTGTATCGCCATCATATACCTTTATCACCTTAGCTTTTTTTATATTAGGTACAAAAGGTTTCGTATTTTCCCATTTAATAGTTCTACAACAAAAAGTCAAACACGACATAATAATAAATGTCATTTATATATTAAATAACTTCAATTTAATATATGAGAATTATACATATAAGATGAAAAGATTAGAATTTAATGTAACATCAAATTCTGCTAGTGATAGAATTACAAAATTAAAAAATAAAGCACTCGGAACAGATAAATCTTGTAATATTATTAAAAACCAAGATTATACATTAACAAAAAAAAAAACTAAGGATTTAATAACTTTTGAGAATACAAGCATAATCAAAAGTTCAAGTGAACAAGTTAAAGTTATGAAAAATAATTGTGTATCAGAAACAAAAATAAAAAAACTAACGGATTGTAGTAATATTATTTATACAGATAAAGACTACACCAAAAAAAAAAATTCTACATTAAGAATCTATACAAATGATACACAAGAAAAATGTTCCAGTGATAAAACAAATATTTTAAAAAATAAAGTACTCGATATATCAACAAACTGCAATATAACAAAACCTAAAGAAACTACTATCACATACAAACATCTTGCAAATGCATCGTATCGCGCATATGAAAACGTAAAAAGTATATTTTCTTATTCAGAAAGAAATAAAAGTTTAACAGAAAAATGCACAAAAGTAAACGTTAAACCAATCGGTTCTACAAGTGGCATTATTAAAAAAACTACTGTTTGCAGTAATACCGAAACCGAATTTGAAACCGAATCTGAAACCGAATCTGAAACCGAATCTGAAATTACTATCAGTAAAATATCTTATAGTAAAAATACATTATATGAACAAGATTATCCAACATTAGATGCAGGCGATTTTACCGATGTTGTTAGGCAAAAAACCAAATTCCAAAATCTAAAAGATGATGCCACCATTTTATATAATGACAAAAACAACGATGGATTGAAATATCAAGAAACAAAAATAAATGACACAGGCGAAATGAATTATGCCGAAAGTTATTCTCAATTGTATGATCTTGCAAAAGGGTTCACATTATGTGGTAGGGATACAACCGACTGCTTTTTGAATACTTTTGTAAATGTGGATCCAAAAGATTCTTGGGCATCTGAATATACCGAACTAAACTTCACAGGATACACAAATGTCTCAGATATACATTCAGACGGCACACGGGTTCTAAACAAACTAAATGAACCTTCCGTTGAAAATACTATGCTAAAAAAAATATCACAATCTACAAAGCCTACGGGTTTAATCGGTATGCCTAATTATAATATTTCTTATTCAGCTGGTTTAAAAACTGATCCAAATAACACAATCTTTTCATCTAAATACGAAGATAAAAAAAGTAATCAATGGAAATACCTGTTATCAATACAAAAAGAACAAACCATCGCATGGAAAAACACCGATTTTTATAAAAAATATAAAACACGAACTAAAAATATTCCGGTTAATGTAGAAATACCCAAAAAAATTAAGATACTAACTATAGATAATAGATCTGCCGCCGAAGTCGAAGCAGACGCCACCGCCGAAGTCGAAGCAGACGCCGCCGAAGTCGAAGCCGCTGCCGCCGCAGCCACCGCCGCCGCTGCCGCCGCAGCCGCCGCCGAAGTCGAAGCCGCTGCCGCCGCAGCCGCCACCGCCGCAGTCGAAGCCGCCACCGCCGCCGCTGCCGCCGCAGCCGCCGCCGAAGTCGAAGCCGCAGCCGCCGCCGAAGTCGAAGCCGCTGCCGCCGCAGCCGCCGCCGCCGCCGCCGCCGCCGCCGCCGCCACCGCCGCCACCGAAGCAGAAACAGCTCTCCATGCCGCCGAAACCGCTACCGAAACCGTCGTCACCGAAACCGAAGTCGCAACCGAAGCCGCCGCCGCAGGCGACTTCGCCGCAGCTGCCGCTGCGGCCGAAGCGGCAACCGAAGCGGCGGGCGAGGCCGAAACCGCCTCCGCCGCCGCCACCGAAGCCAAAGTCACCGCCGCCGCTGCCGCCATCACCGCCGCCGCCGCCGCCGCCACCGCTGCCGCCGCCGCCGCCGACACCGACACCGCTGCTGCCGCCACCGCTGATGCCGAAGCCGCCGCCGCCGACGCCGAAGCCGCTGCCGAAGCCGCTGCCAAAGCCAACACCGAAGCCGCCACCGCCACCGCCACCGCCCGCGAAGCCGAAGTCACCGCCGAAGCCGCCGCCGCTGCCGCCGCCGCTGCCGCCACCGCACCGACTCTGCCTATTTTAATTAACCCATTACATTGGTTTAGGGCACAAACTTATGACATCAATAACAACGCCTGGTATAATATCGGTTCCGGTCCTAATTTAACTAGTGCGGTTACATCGGGGTATTTATCGTATCACAACAGCAACATGTTTACAAAAGGAACAGTTAATCGCGTATTTGAAAGGACGGTACCAGAACTCGTGGGAACAACCGAAACCGAGTTAACATTTCCAACATTACCTGAAAAATATACACTATGTGCTTTAATTCGGTATACTGGAAATAATAATACAAGACGTATTTTAACAACCGATTTGTCTAACGCAGAAACTGATAGTTATGGCAATACCAACGAGTTTACAGGTGGTGCAACTTTTTTTGGTCATCATGGTGACATCACCGATAATTCCATAAATGCTTATAAACGTATAGGCACCGTTTGGTCTCACGGCATACCGGATGCATCCTATGAAAACCAAAGATATGAAAGTAAGGCAGGATTTTTAACAACGCCTTGGGCCGATTTAAGTAACAACAATAATCCTAATTCTTACTGGTACAATGATGAATACCAATCTGACACAGATGATTTCTTATTTCCAAAACCTAATACACAATTTGGAATCGCAGAAGAACTTACAGACTGGCTTATTATCCAAGTAACAAATGGAAGCGATGTTTCAAATACAAATATACCTTTCAATGTAGTAGCAAATGGTCATGCAATCGGCATGCGTTATCCATGGACAGAAGATAATACGTCATACGGCAAAGCCGGAGCAGGACATAAATTAATGATCAATCCTCGTGATTCTTCATACAATAGTGACTTCGCCATATCAGAACTTATGATATTTGATCAAGAATTGTTTCCTTCGCAGATATTTGAAATACATAAATTCATGTTTAATCCTGATTATAATCGTGAACCACCTATTATCACACACTTTAATCCTAGCAAGATTACATACAGTAATAATTATATTGTTAGAGCAAATACATCGCATACAAGAATCATTTATCCCAAACCAAGTATAAGTGATATACCGGATAATGTAGGGTGGTATTCAGCAGAAAATTATAATCCAACCACAAAAATATGGCATGATACGTATAACAATACTACTTCTACTTTAACAAAGGGTAACCCTGTAATAATAGAAAATAGTTTAAATAATCATCCGGTCTTATCTGGTTCAACAAGCGCAGGATTAAAATTTCCTATCGGATCATTATTTAATCATACCAACGGTTTTACTATTTTCCATGTTGCAAGATATTCTGGTAGCGCCCACGGTCGTATATTTAACGCGACTCCTAATAATTGGTTAGTTGGATTTTGGGGTGATGGATTAGGACGATATTATTTTGATGGATGGAAACAGTATACAGATATAACAGGAACGACCCTAAATAATGGTTTAGATATAGAAACAAAAACATCATGGTGGCTCGGTGTAGTAACGTCTGAAACTAAAATAAGAGTAAATAAAAATGACATACATTCGGCTTCAGCAGGCACAATGCCAGGTCAATTAGAAATAAGTTACTCAAAACAGTGGTCAGATTGGGAGGTTGCTGAGTTCATATATTTCAATAGAATTCTTTCTATTTCAGAAATAGAAGATGTAGAAAACTATTTATATACAAAGTACTTTACCGATTCATAATATGCTGAAAAGAGAAATATTATGAATTACCATTTACCTAGGTATTAATTATCTAGTATATAGATATTTATGTTACAATATATTTAATGCGTTCAATACGAAGCCTAGATTTCGACCTTCTTGCCTGTATTGCGTCGCTGTTTTGAGCGTATAATCTGTAATATCGTATCTTAAATTTTTCACCTGCGTTAAAAGTTACGGATGTTGTTGCTGACAAAAGAGCATCGTCTCCTGATTGTGTTCCACTCTCTATACTGCGGACATACTCGGCGGGATTCGTGTATTCGTAAATTATGCTGCTGTCACTTGCTTCTTTGCGAATACAACTGTATCCATAAACACGGCCGTTATTAGTTGAAGGAGACGTATTGTCTTCGTGTAAAAAATAACTGATTAAATATTGTCCTGCCTCGCTGACGGTAAATACGTTAGTTTGATTTGTATGTGTTATGCCCTGTGAATATGCGGTTGTTGCTCCATTGCCTTTTGTGGTATCTTCAAATTGAAAAGTAACAGAGTTTGAGGAATTTAAATTCGTATCTGCTGTTAAAGTAAATTCAGGTAAAGGGTCGCTGACTGGTGTTACAGATAAGTCATTGACAACTCCAGATAAGTCATTGACAACTCCAGATAAGTCATTGACAACTCCAGATAAGTCATTGACAACTCCAGATAAGTCATGTAAAGTACTACTAACAACAGCAATGTCACTCATCTTAATATTGGAATATGCCATTATATATACTTACAACATATTAAACAGAACGCACATAATCTTTTTAATAAAATTGTTAATAATTATAACGCGTAAAATAATATCATGGACCTCTACACCTATATCTAATATATATAACAATAAAGAGTATTTACCATCTACGAAACGTGTATTATAATTTTGAGTTATTGGTTTAGGATAACCTATGTATTTTTTACTTCAATTCGTTATATATTGACAATCATGCGCTCTATGAAAGTCAATTCCTACAAGAGAATGTACCTTTAAACTCGTAATTGAATAGTTATAGATAACTCATTTTTAAATATTGATAAGTGAAGGTTTAATCCATTCCATAAACGTCATCTAGAATTCTTTCAGCAAAATCAGCACGAGACACCGATTGAAGAAAAGTTTTTCCATAAGATAAGGCATTCGGTCTGTATATATATTTACGTATATTACGCTCATTGTAACAATTGATAATGTATTCTTGTCTATTTTTAGCACGATATACGTCTTTTAAATAAACATCATTCATCACCTGAATCCCAATGTTTGCGCCTTCAAGAGAGTTACCCGCTCCATAAGCACTTACAAGAGATATGGATTGGCAAAGTTCCGGCAATTTTGATGTGATTTTCTTAGTAATAACATCAGAATAATCATTTTCAAATGGCCTAGCGCTGGTGCAAAAAATAACGTGTTTATATTGATAAGTATTGTCACCCCAATAGGTGTCAATATCTACATTTCCCGACATACTTTCATTCGTTTCTTTGTAATTAAATGAGTCGGCCCTGTATGGTAAATAAATTTTATTATTAGTATCGCAAGTCAATGCTAATACACTCTTTTTTTTTATTATTGTTTGATAAATAAGTTCTCTTCCAAGTCCGCCGGTTGCACCCACAACGCAAAGGTCATATACAAAGGAATATGATAAAGATAATAAACTAGAAAAAAAAAGCAATTTTATCATTATAATAATTATAAATGAGGATTTAAATGATTTAATTCCTTATTTATCTTTGGTAAAGTTTTGGGTTTTAATTATTCATTCAATACGATATTAACAGATTCTTCTATTTCTGCGAATTTTCTAATTTTGAGATCCGCTCGTCTTGTTGTTTAATCATTATTTGTTGTTCTTTAATAGCTGCAATTAATACAGGAGTTATTTTTTCGTATCGTACCGCCATGTACCCTCCTAAACCTTCTTTAATAACCTCGGGTAGTTCCTTTTCAATTTCTTGCGCTATAACCCCTAATTCTCGTTTATTCAGATCTACATTATTATTTAGTTTTAGTGCGTTTTCATTCCAATCAAATCTTACACCTCTAAGATTATCAATTATAGATAATGCGTTATCTATAGTTTCTATATTTGTTTTTAATCTCTTGTCGGACGAGTCATAAAACGCGGTAATGTCGCCCTCTGCTGTAATGTTACCATTCATCGACAAATCACCACTGACAATCAATTTCGCCCCCGGCGTTTTGATATGGAGGTCGTGGTAGTCGGTGGAAGTCGGATTTTGCCACGTCGCGAAGATTAGCTCGCCCACCGCCCCGATGTCAGGCGTTGGTTGTGTGATGAAACCAATCTCGCTCTCGACGGCGTTTGCCTTCAATAGCGCGGCGTGGGCGGTGGTGGTGGCGGCGGCGGCGGCGGCGGCGTTCGCCGCGACTAGGCCCGTGCCTGTTAACAATCCATAATGGGCAGCGGATAAATCGAATATATCTGTCGCGTTAGTTGCTATAGCTGCCGTGTTAGTTGCTATATCTGCCGTGTTAGTTGTTATATTTGTCGCGTTAGTTGTTATATTTGTCGCGTTAGTTGTTATATCTGTCGTGTTAGTTGCTATATCTGTCTCGTTAGTTGATATATTTGTCGCGTTAGTTGATATATTTGTCGCGTTAGTTGTTATATTTGTCTCGTTAGTTGCTATAGCTGTCGCGTTAGTTGCTATATCTGCCGTGTTAGTTGCTATATTTGTCGCGTTAGTTGTTATATTTGCCGTGTTAGTTGATATAGACAACGTGTTAGTTGCTATCTGTGTCGTGTTAGTTGCTATATCTGTCTCGTTAGTTGATATATTTGTCTCGTTAGTTGCTATAGCTGCCGTGTTAGTTGCTATATCTGCCGTGTTAGTTGTTATATTTGTCGCGTTAGTTGTTATATTTGTCGCGTTAGTTGTTATATCTGTCGTGTTAGTTGCTATATCTGTCTC
>Ga0302127_10001319_pt1 | contig 14642 bp, 15 predicted proteins | sample CB4_SCM_MG_FD_204452 | JGI IMG/M metagenome (GOLD analysis project Ga0302127, IMG submission 204452) | Marine microbial communities from Western Arctic Ocean, Canada - CB4_SCM | ecosystem: Environmental > Aquatic > Marine > Oceanic | place: Canada: Western Arctic Ocean | collected 2017-09-24
ACCCACGGTGGGGATGCTGCGGGAAGCCCGGAACCACCGAACCGTGGTACATGTTCCATCCGTCGACCCCGGCGAAGTCCTGGCCGATGGTTCGGCCTGCAAGTGATGCGACCGGCGCGTTGGCACAGTCGCCCGCGGGATAGGCGTCGTCGTGATGCGCACAGAACAAGAACGGGTCCACGGTCTGCCACTGCGTGCCCAGCGGGACCGTTTCCAACACGACAGGTCTGGTGGACTCGAGGTCATCCATGGGGTCAGGGTACTTGGGTGGGTCGAGCTGCGAGCGGGCCACGGGAGCGATACCCCGGCGTCTTGAGGCGACCGGGGCTGTCGCGGTTCGCTTTGCACGCCTGTCGGCCCCACACCACAAGGCCACTCGATATGGCGCTAGAACAAGATCATGACTGAGCCGCTGGACAGCACGATTGCATGGGTAGCCGATCACACCAAGACCTACGTTGAATCGGGTGGTACCGAGGGCCATATGTGGAAGGGCCGCGACGGGAGCCTCGCAGAAGGAGTGCCGTGCCTGGTGCTTTTCACGAAGGGCCGCAAGTCGGCAGCGACGCGCCGAAACGCCCTCATCTACATCGAGGAGGGCGACGATCACCTGATTGTTGCGTCGCGCGGCGGCGACGCGAGCCACCCGCACTGGTATCTCAACCTGGTCGACGACCCGAACGTCCAGATCCAGGTCGGCCAGGACACCTTTGATGTCACAGCGGTAACGCTGACAAGCCAAGAGAAAGCCGACGCGTGGGAGTCCTGCGTGGCGGTTTGGCCCCCCTACGCCGACTATCAGGCAAAGACCGATCGCGACATCCCGGTGGTTCGTCTCCGCCGAAGCTGATCAGCCCATCAGGTCTGTGATGGTGTCGAGCCATAGGTTCGTGGTGAGTTCCAACGACTCGGTATCGATGCGCTCGTCGTTGCCGTGGAAGCGCGACCCGAATTCGCCTGCGCTGATAGCCGGACTCAGCAGCCCTGCTCCGTATGCGATTGCGCCCAGCTCGCGATGCACGCGAGCATCGGTGAATCCGACCGTGAGTGATGGCCTGATCGTCGCGGACGGGAATGGCCGGCTCACCGCTCGCTGCAGGCTGTCCCAAAGCGGGGTGCCGACGCGGCTCATGCTCGCCCGGTCGTTCATGAGCGGCTCGATCTCGACATGGTCAGCCAGATCGCCGAGGGCCTCGCGCAGGTGGGCCTCGACCTCATCGGGGCCCTCGCCGGGCATCGTGCGAATGTCGACGTCGATGCTCACCGTGTCCGGGATCACGTTGGTCTTGGTCTGGCTGGTGACCACGTTGCTCGAGAACGTCGTGTGCGTGCAGGCATGGAGGTAGCCGGGGCTGCTGGAGGCCGGGACGTCGTTGAGGAACTCGTCGATCGCATCAGCGTCGAGCAAGAGGTCTTTGGTGTCGTCGTCGAGGCCCATGCTGTCGACTTCGTCGCGCCAGAGTTCGTGGAATGCCGGCGCCGGGCTGTAGCCGGCGATCCGCTGGACTACACCTGCTGCTTTGATGAGTGCGTTGTCTGACTTGAAGGGCATCGATCCATGACCCGGAGTACCGCGGACGGTCAGACGACGCCACGCGACACCTTTTTCGCCGACGCGCATGCCAATCACGGGCGCCTCGGTGGACCCTCCATGGAGCCCACCGTTCTCGGTGAGCACGTAGTCGGTGGTGATGAGGTCGGTGTGGTTGTCGGCCATCCACCGCGCGCCGTATGCGCTGCCGGCTTCCTCGTCGGCCACGGCCATGTAGATGAGATCTCCGGCCGGCCTGAATCCCGTGGCCGCTAGGTGCCGGACGGCCACGGCCATCGATGCGGTCAGGTTCAACATGTCGACGGCACCCCGGCCCCAGATCTCGCCGTCGATCAGTTCGCCCCCAAACGGGTCACGGGACCAGCCCTCGGGCGTCACCGGGACGACGTCGGTATGGCCGTTCAGGCACAGGCTCGGAGCATCGGGGTCGTGGCCTTGGATCCGGGCGACCAGCGTGGTGCGGCCAGGGGCAGCGTGAAACAGCTGCATGTCCAGCCCCACACCCTCCAGGTAGTTGTGCAAAAGGTCTGCGTTGCGAATCTCGTCGCCGGATGCTTCGGTGCCCTCGTTGACGCACTTGTTGCGGATGAGGTGCTGGAGGAGATCGACAGTTTCGGCGCTGGCCGGCTGGCTCATGGACCGATACTAACGGTGCCTAGGTGAGCCGTTCCAAGAGGCGCCACGGTTATCGGCGATGGAGCAGCCGGCGGCTAAAGCGCGACTAGCGGGCGACAGCGTCGATCTCCACAGGCAGGTTCCTATTGGACCTGGGCAAGAAGAGCCGGCGCGGCCAGGCTTTCGTACAACTGGATGGCTCGAACCCTGTGCAGCTGGGCGGCTTCGGGCCGGTTCAGGCGCAGAGCGAGACGACCGTGCGTGTCGCCCGCTGTGAGGCTGCATGCCCACGCGACCCCAAGCACAAGATCGGCGAAAGCCAGGAGGGATTCATAGGCCGTCGCGGTGGTAGACCTCGTTAGTTGTTGCGCGCCACCATGCCCCCATCGACGGGGATTGCCGTCCCGGTGATGTACGACGCGGCCGGGAGGACGAGCGAGAGGGTGATCTGGGCAACCTCTTCGGGGTCCCCGTAGCGGCGCATCGCGGTGCGCCGTCGGGCGAAGGTGGCCTTGGCTTCGCCAGGGATCACTTCAGTCATCCCGGTGTTGATCGGTCCCGGACAGATCGCGTTGACAGTGATTCCGTCTCGACCGAGTTCGACGGCCAAGGCTTTTGTCAGCCCGACCACCCCGTGTTTGCTGGCCGTGTACGGGCTGATGTTGGGCGATCCGGCGAGGCCTTCGACGCTGGCAATATTGACGATGCGGCCGTCATTGTTGCGCTTGAGATCGGCCAGACATGCGCGAATCAACCGCATGTGCGCATGGAGATTGACGTCGAACGTCGCGTTCCAGAGGTCTTCGAAATCGGGGCGGTCCAACGGGCCACCGAGGCTTACCCCCGCGTTGTTGATGACGATGTCCACGGGTCCGAGATCCGTCCGAATAGCCTCGACCATTGCGATGATGGCGTCGGGGTCGGCCATGTCAGCCCGGTAGCCCACAGCCGTTCCACCGGCGTTGTTGATTTCCGCAGTGACGGAGGCGACGCCTTCAGCGGTGATGTCACACACTGCAACCTTCGCTCCCTCGTCCGCAAACAGGTGCGCAGTGGCACGCCCCATGCCGCTCGCGGCGCCGGTGATGATGGCGACACGACCGCTGATCGATCGGTCAAGCTTGGACAAGCGCGTCATGGCGCCACGTTAGTGTGACCGGCTGTGTCTGCCCTTTGTGGTTGCCCTCCGGGCGGGCGTTCGGGCCACGCAGGCCCTTGGCATTGCTCACGTGCTGTGTGTGCGGGGCGGCCGGGGTGGGGAGTTCGGGCTGTGGCTGGCTGTTCTTTGGCTGACCGTTCGCGCCAGCGGTGCCCGGGCGAGCGAAGGTGCCGGGGGCGGCATTGTTGGTCGTTGCGGGCATCCTGACCCCATGGACATTCTCGAGGTCCCGCAGGGACAGTTCGATCTGCGGCGCTATCCACAGCGCGATGGCAACACGTTGCGCGCATGGGATGCCGCCGACGAGCTCGTGCTTGGTCACCTGGGGGAGATCGGCCTTGTCGCTGACGCCCGAGTTCTTGTGGTGAACGACAGTTTTGGCGCGCTCAGCGTTGCGCTGGCCGATGCGTCGCCGGCTGTGATGTCAGACTCCTACCTGTCGCACCTGGGGATCGCAGCAAACCTCGAGCGCAATCGTCGAGAGGCGGGCTTGGTTCGTCTCCAGTCGTCGCTGGATGATCCCTCCGAGCCCATCGATGTTCTGGTCGTGAAGGTCCCCAAGTCACTGGCTCTTCTGGAGGATCAACTGCACCGGATCCGCCCACAGTTGCACGAGGGCACGGTGGTTCTGGGAGCAGCGATGGCGCGCCACATCCACTCATCGACCCTCGAGTTGTTCGAGCAACTGATCGGGCCAACCACCACGTCTCGGGCGACAAAGAAGGCGCGGCTGATCTTCGCCAAGCCCGACACAGCGCTCGATGTGGGCGCCAATCCGTTCCCAACGAGCTATGACCACAGCGGCCGACGCGTCGTGAGTCACGCCAACGTGTTCAGCCAGGGGCGCCTCGATGTCGGAACCCGTTACCTCTTGCAGCATCTTCCCGAGGACCTGGACGGCGCCGATGTGGTCGACGTTGGGTGTGGGAGCGGCGTCATTGGTCTGACGGTGGCTCGGGCGCATCCAGGGGCGAACATCATGATGATCGACGAGTCCTTTATGGCCGTCGCCTCTGCCCAGGCAACGATGGAGCTGGCCGGTTTCGACGAGCAGGCAACGGCGGTGGCCGGCGACGGCCTCACCGAGGTTGGCGACGACAGCGTCGACCTTGTGGTGTCGAACCCTCCATTTCACGAAGATCACTCGATTGGCGATGCCGTGGCCTGGCAGATGTTCAATGACGCACACCGTGTGCTTCGCGTCGGCGGTGAGCTCCGGATTGTCGGAAACCAACACCTCGGGTACCACGTGAAGCTGCGGCGTATCTTCGGCAATTGCAACACCATCGCGAGCAACCCGAAGTTCGTGGTCTTGAGCGCTCGCCGCTGAGTCGAGGCCACCTCGGGATTTCGGGGGTCAGTCGGGCGGGTCGTGATCGCCGACCAGAGATCCGACGTGGGCAGCGTCGTTGAATGAGCGTAATTGCCACCGATCTTCGGTGATGACGATGTGTGACAACGAGGCGTTGCGCACGCCGGAGTACAGCCACGGCGACTGTTGCATGGTGTGTCCGACGATGGCTGCGATCACGCCGCCGTGACAGACCACGGCGATCAGCTCATCTTGATGGTCAGTGGCCAATCGTTCGAGCACCCCAACGGTGCGGGCCCGGAGCTGTTCGTTGGTCTCGGCGTTGGGGATGGCGGCCCAGTCGCCTCTCTGGCGCATCTCGACGGCGGCCGGATGATCATCGGCGCTCATCTTGCGAAAGATCCCGCCCTCGAAATCGCCGAGGTACACCTCGCGCAGGTCCCGTTCGATCTTCGGGTCGAGGCCGATCTGGGCTGCTAGCGGGGCTGCGGTCTGATGGGTGCGGGTGAGCGAGCTCACGTAGATGGCTGAGATCGGCTCGTTGGCCAGGCGTGTGCACACCTGGTCGGCTTGCCAGAGTCCACGAGGTGACAGGGGCGGATCGCCGTGCCCGTCCACCAGCGGGAATGGCTCGCCATCGATGTAGGGGATCGACTGGCCGTGGCGCACCAGGATGACCTGGCAGGCGCCTGGCGGAGGCGTGAAAGATGGCTGTGGGTAGCTGGTCACGTCGGCGACCGTAGTCCGCAGCCTGGGGTGTGCGACTACTCAGCTGGGGTCACGAGAGCAGACCGCAGCGCTTGAACCGCAGGATCCATCACGGCTGCCTCCCGCACGGCCGCGACGAGGCGGCGTTCGGTGAGAATCCTGGCGCGTTTGAGCGGCCTGGCCCCTGTTTCGGCCTGCGCCACAGGCAGCACCGTCCAGCCGAGTCCAAGTTGCACCATCTCGCGGAGCACTTCGGGTTGGTGCGACTCGGCCACAACTTCGATGGGTGCGCCCAGACGCGCGAGTTCGGCATCGACTACCTGGCGGGTATGGGAGCCCTCGGGGAACAAGACCCACGGGCCCCACGAGGCGGGAGGGCCGGCGCGCTTTGCATCAGGTCGATAGATGGCCAACTGTTCGGTCAGGATCGACTCGGTTGCGATGCCGCGCAACGGCTCGGCGGGCTCGACGCAGACCACCAGGTCGAGTTGCCCGCCGGTCAACAGCTCCAACAAGGTGCCAGACGGGGCGACGCGCAAACGGAGCTGGAGCTCGGGTCGTTCCCGGCGGAACTGGGCCAAGACGTCGGGGTAGTGATGGACGGCTGCAGCGTCGACCATGCCGAGCCGGATCTGGCCCACATCGGCGCTGCGAGAACGCGCAGCCCAACGAGCGAGATCGCCGGTCAGCGCCACAACTTGTCGGGCGTGGTCCAAGACGGGTTGTGCAGAAGTGCGCAGGATCCGACGTCGGCCGACCCGTTCGAACAGCGGGACACCAACACGGCGTTCGAGTTCGGCCAGCCCTTGAGAGAGGGCAGAGGCGCTGACTCCAACCAATGACGCTCCGACCGCCCATGACGGCGAGTCGGCGACGGCGACAAGGTATTCGAGCTGGCGAATCGAGAGGTCAGGAAGAACAGTCTCCACCCCGTGCACGATACATCAGACTTCCTTCACTGAACTCCCCAGCGGCATTGCATTACTTATCATGAGGCCCATGCAGAACGCTCGTGACATCGCACCAGCTACCGGCCGCCTCGGGGTACTGACTCCCGGCATGGGCGCCGTGGCTTCAACATTCATTGCCGGCGTCATGGCCGCGCGGCAAGGGCTCAAGCCGCCGATTGGGTCGGTCAGCCAGATGGCGCACATTCGGTTGGGCAAGAAGGAAGAGGGCCGCAACCCGCTGATCCGCGAGTTCGTGCCGCTGGCCGAGCTCGACGATCTCGTCTTCGGTGGCTGGGATCCCATCTCGCCGAATGCTCTCGAAGCAGCTCGCACGTCGGGTGTCCTCAATGACTCAGACCTGTCGACGATCTCGAGCGAGCTCGAGGGCATCGTGCCTATGGACGCCGTCTTCGATCAGACGTGGGTCTCGCGGCTCGAGGGCGTACGTGTGAAGGAGATCCCCAACAAGTGGGACCAGGCATTGGCGCTCATCGACGACATCGCGTCGTTCAAGGAAGAGAACGATTGCGATCGCCTCGTCATGGTCTGGTGCGGTTCGACTGAGGCTTATCAGGAGCCGTCGGCTGTTCACGTGTCCGTAGCGACGTTCGAAGAAGGCCTGAAGAACAACGACGCAAACATCTCGCCCAGCCAGATTTACGTCTACGCCGCGCTCCAGAGTGACGTGCCATTCGCGAACGGTGCGCCGAACCTGAGCACCGACCTCGACTGCATGGTCGAGCTGTCGAAGACACGAGGCGTCCCGATTGCGGGCAAGGACTTCAAGACCGGGCAGACGTTGATGAAAACGATATTGGCTCCGGGGTTCAAGGCTCGGATGCTGGGTTTGCGCGGCTGGTACTCGACCAACATCTTGGGCAACCGCGACGGTGAGGTTCTTGATGCGCCCGAGAACTTCAAGTCCAAAGAGGTTTCCAAGCTGGGTGTGATCGACACGATCCTCCAGCCCGAGGTCTACCCCGACCTCTATGGCGAGATTGACCACGTTGTGCGGATCAACTACTACCCACCGCGTGGAGACAACAAGGAAGGCTGGGATGCCATCGACATCTTCGGATGGCTCGGGTACCCCATGCAGATCAAGGTCGACTTCATGTGTCGCGACTCGATCTTGGCCGCCCCGATTGTGTTGGATCTGGCCTTGTTCATGGACCTCGCACATCGTGCCGGCGAGTCCGGCGTGCAGGAGTGGCTGAGCTTCTACCTGAAGGCGCCGCAGGCTTCGGGTGAGCATGACGCCGAGCACGACCTGTTCATCCAGCAAACAAAAATGAAGAACACTCTGCGCGAGTGGATGGGCGAACAGCCCGTCACCCACTCCGAAGTCGGCTAGCCGAAACATCCCAACCTGTGACGCTCGGTGCCTGGCGCCAACCGTCACTCGCTGTGGATAACCGTCGCGCGGTGGTGCCTGGCACCGGCGCGCGACGGGCTCTGGCTGGCGCGGGTTCCGTTAGGTCGTGATGACGACTATGTCGCCGGGCATGATCGTGCCGCTTTGGAGGACCGATGCGTACCAGCGGCTCCATCCCGGATGGCGTTCGTGGGCCATTCGCATGTGATCGCGGTCGACGAAGGACCCGCTGGTCTTCGTGCATGGCGCCGCCGGTGCGCTCAGTCGCAATCGGACCTCGCCGAGTGTCACTATCAACCCGGCGCGGAGTTCCGACCAATCGACGCCTGACAGCGTGAGGTTCTCGCCGACCGCACCGGGCGTGATGGGGTGGCCTTCGGCCGCGAGCGCGTCGATCACGTCGGCCGAGTAGAGACACAACGCTTGCCAAGGGCGACCGTGGTGGCGGCGCGTCGCCTGGCGGTCTCCCTCCACCCCGGCGGGCCCCACCACCGCGGCCGACTTCGCCAGCTTGGGGACGCCCCCACCTCCTGCGTTGATCTGAGCCACGACTCCCGCCAGCGGTCCGACCGTGTCCCCCAGGTCGCGGCGAATACCGGCGATGTCGGCGAGATGGTGCATGAGGTCGTGGCAGATGTGTGTGAGTGAGTAAGCAGCGGTCCACCTCGCGTCGCCGACGAGCAGTCCCCTATCCCAGGCGTCGCCCCGGAGTCCATTGAAGAACGAGGTTGCTGTGGCGGCTTGATCCCTGAGCGCCTCGATGGTGCGACCTCGGTCGTCGGTTGCAGGTGTGATGTCGATGACAGGCTGATCCACGTCGGGCGTTGCAGCATCGGGTGTTGCCTGTCCGAGCTCGCATCCCAGTCGTACGAACTCGATGACTTCGCGCATGTGATCGACGTACTCGGCGATCGACCAGACGTCTGGCCGGGTACGACGCGTCCAATCGTCATCGGCGAGGCCATCGATTGCGAGAGCTACGAGATCACCGGCATGCTCGATCGTGCGAATCGCGTCCTCGCGTGTCCAACGGCTTGCGTCGAACACGCACGCGTCACAGATCTTGTTGGGCGGGACGTGGGGCATGACGCACCTTGGCACATCTGTCGGGTGCAGCCGACGACGGAGTCGCCTGGGGGCCACCCGCGGGCTGGGCCGGTTGTATGCGAAGCTGCGTCATGGTTGATGCGAGAGTTGCCGTTGTCACAGGGGCGGGTAGCGGGGTCGGGAGAGCCGCGGCAGAGGCACTGGCAGGCGACGGCTGGACTGTTGTCTGTGCCGGCCGGCGCGCTGGCCCGCTCGATGAGACGTGCTCAATGGGTGAGGGCTTGGGCGCCACGGCCATGGCTGTGGTCGCTGATGTCGCCGACCCGAGGTCAGTCGACGGGCTCTTCGCTCGCGTCCAGGACACCTTTGGAAGGCTCGATCTGTTGTTCAATAACGCGGGGACGGGATCGCCGCCGGTTCCGTTCGAGGAGATCTCGTTCGAGGAGTGGGACCGCGTCGTGGCAGCCAACTTGACCGGCTCTTTCCTGTGCGCTCAACACGCCGTCGCGATGATGAAGCGGCAGAATCCTCAGGGTGGGCGCATCATCAACAACGGCTCGATCTCGGCGTATACGCCCCGCCCCAACTCGGCGCCCTACACCGCGACCAAGCACGCGATTACGGGGTTGACGAAGTCGTTGTCGCTCGATGGCCGTTCCTTCGGTATCACCTGTGGCCAAATCGACATCGGCAACGCGGCGACGCCCATGACGGTCCAGATGGCTGATGGGGCTCGCCAAGCAGATGGTTCGATGCGGCCCGAGCCCACGATGGACGCCGCCGACGCTGGTCGTGCGGTTGCGTACATGGCGAGCCTGCCGCCCGACGCCAACGTGTTGAACATGACGGTGATGGCAAACCAGATGCCGTTCGTGGGACGGGGGTAGCCAGCCATGCGTGTCCTCATTACTGGTGCCGCCGGCATGTTGGGTCAGAAGTTGTCGGCAGCTCTTCGCTCCCAACCGTTCGATCGGGTCACCATCGACGCCCTCGACCTGTTCGATGTGGTGGCTACTACGGTTGTTGATCCCGTTGACTCGCTCCTGGTGGGCGATTTGGCTGAGGTAGGCGTGGCCGAGGACTTGATAGCTCGACAGCCTGACGTTGTATTCCACTTGGCAGGGGTGGTGTCTGGCGAAGCCGAGGCGAACTTCGCCAAAGGCACACGGGTGAACCTCGACGCAACCAGGGCGCTGTTCGATGCGATCCGTCAGTCGGAGTTTGTGCCCCGCGTCGTGTTCACCTCGTCGATAGCGGTGTTTGGTGCGCCGTTTCCCGACGTCATTGGTGACGACTTTCACCTGACCCCGTTGACTTCTTACGGAACCCAAAAGATGATTGGCGAAGCGTTGCTCGCTGACTACTCGCGGCGCGGGTTCATGGACGGCGTCGGTGTTCGCCTCCCCACGATTACGGTCCGGCCTGGGGCACCGAACGCTGCCGCCTCCGGCTTCTTCTCGGGGATCATTCGCGAGCCGCTCAATGGTCAGGAGGCGCTGCTCCCTGTGCCCCGTGACGTCCGACATCCGCACGCGAGCCCGCGCTCGGCGATCGGCTTCTTGCTCCACGCTGCCCAACTGGACACAGTTGCGCTGGGTGCGAGACGGAACCTGACGATGCCCAGCATCTCGGTGACTGTTGGCGAACAGATCGAAGCGCTGGCGCGAGTCGCAGGGAACGAGGCAGTCGGCTTGATCCGCGAGTCGGCCGACGAGGCTGTCGCCAACATTGTTGCCGGCTGGCCGCAGACCTTCGATGCGCGCCGTGCCAGAGACCTCGGCTTCGTGTGTGAGTCGTCCTATGACGAGATCATCGCCGCCTATGTGGCTGACGACCTGGTGTAAGCGAGCGGCTGTTTCGCCAGAACGGGTGACGGTTGGTGCCAGGCACGGAGCGTGACAGGTTGTCGGGGTTTTGGCGGTGAGGGGCACGGAGCGCGACCGGGTAGGCCCGGGAAGAGCTGAGGGACCAGTGTCGGTAGACGCGGTGGGTCGCGCCGGCGCGGTCGACGGCGGTATGGGGCCACGTCGTTGTTCGCCAAAGCGGGTGACGGTTGGTGCCAGGCACGGAGCGTCATCGGTCGGGGCGGGTTGGGCGGCTGGGGGGCGTGATGCGCGAGACTGCGGCGCAACGACAACGTTGGGGGCTGCAATGGCAGGACGACTCGATGGCCAGGTGGCTGTCATCACTGGAGGGGCGAGTGGCATTGGTGAAGGCACCGTGCGGCGCTTCGTCGAAGAGGGCGCTCGATGCCTTATCGCGGACCTGCAACTCGATCGGGCTCAGGCGATTGCCGATGAGCTTGGCGACGCTTGTATCGCAATGGCCGTTGACGTTGCCGACGAGGACCAGGTCGAGGCTTCGGTTGCCAGGGCCATTGAACACTTTGGACAGATCGACATCATGTTCAACAACGCTGGCATCTTGGGCGCCATCGGGCCGATCACCGATATCAGCGGTGAAGGCTGGTCGCGCACGATCGATGTGATGTTGAGCAGCGTCTTCTTCGGCATCAAGCACGCTGCGCGGGCGATGAAGGCAGCGGGAAACGGCGGTTCGATCATCAACACGGCATCGACCGCCGGTGTACGCGCCGGGCTGGGCCCGCACATCTACACCGCGGCCAAGCACGGCGTTGTTGGACTCTCTCAGTCGGCTGCCACCGAGCTTGGACAGTATGGGATTCGGGTCAACGTTGTTGCGCCGGGCGGAACCGTCACGGGGCTGACCGCGCGCCTCACCACAGGCAGCCACAAGGATCTCGATAAGGCGACGACGATTATCGGGGCGAATAATCCGCTCCGTCGCGGGGGACAGCCGGCTGATATCGCCAACGCCGTTCTGTACCTTGCATCAGACGAAGCCAGCTTCACCAACGGCGCAGTGCTGGTCGTAGACGCAGCTGGCGAAGTAGTGGGCGACCGGAGTCACCGGTTCGTCGAAATGGGTAGTCAAGTGGTCCAGGAGGCCGATCGCAGTGGAATCTGATTCAGGGGCACGAAGTGTGCCGCAGTTGTTCGATATGTCCGACCACGTGGCCGTGATCACCGGTGGTGGCCGCGGTATTGGCGAGGGCATCGCCCATGCCTTCGTCGATTGTGGCGCTGCGGTCGTTGTGGCGGCTCGCCGCACCCATGAGATCGACCAAGTAGCGGCCGAAATCAACGCAGCCGGCGGTCGGGCGCTTGCCGTCACCACCGATGTCACCGATGACGATGCCGTCGAGGCGTTGGCGCAGGCAGCTGTTGCGGAGTTTGGCAAGATCACGGTTTGGGTCAACAACGCCGGTGGCTCGCCACTGAAGATGCCGGCCAAAGATCTTCCCCGCGAGGAGTGGGATCGCACGATCGCACTGAACCTCACCGCCGTCTATGTGGGGTCGTTGACTGCGGAGCGCCACATCGACCGCGGGTCGATCATTAACATCACCTCGGGGGCGGGTAGCGGGCCCGTGCCTGGCAGCGCCCACTATGGCGCGTCCAAGGCCGGAACGAACTCGCTCACCTGGACGTTGGCGGCCGAATTTGCTCCCAACATCCGTGTCAACGCAGTGGCACCGGGTGCGATCCCTACTGAGGTCATGCTGAAGTCCATCGGTCGAGACGAAACCCAGCTCGACGAGGTGCTCGATATGTGGAACATCCCGTTGGGTCGTCTCGGAACTCCACAAGACATTGGTGCCGCGTGCGTCTATCTCGCGTCGGACGCTGCCAGCTGGGTCAGTGGCGAAATCCTGCGCGTCGGCGGTGGCGCCAAGCCCAGATAGCGGTCCGCTGCACGCGCCGGACCGGGACCGGGCGCCAGCTGCCGATGGCTTGACTTCACGTTGCGCCTCGGTGGCGGCCCGGGGTTCCCAGGGCTGGCTCAGGCCTCGTTTGTGTTGGCCAAGAAGTGGTGTTTCACCTTGGGCTGGAAGAGCAGCACGAGGGCTGCGATGTGCATGGTTGATGCGGCGAAGAACATCGATTCGCCGAAGATCTCGAGCATGAAGAAGTCGGGCCACGGTGTCTTCTCGTTGACCAGCCATCCCGAGAGGGCATCCCAGACTCCGACCACATTCCATGCGCCGATCGCGGCCCATGCGGCGGCACCGCACACACGGACGATCAGGTACGCGACGGGCAGTGCCAACAGCCCGATAACAGCGTCGCCGATGAGTGGCATGAGCCAGGCATTGGGTCGGTCGCCCTCAGCGGCGCCGCCCGCAGCGCCGATATAGGCGAGCGTCATCGCTCGCCCCACGAGCATCAGGGTCACGATCAGTAGAGCAGCTCGTTCTCCTGTCGCCGGCGGTTTGGTGCTGACGTGGGTACGCGCCGTCTTGAGTGCTGCCATCGGAAGTTCCTCCATAGTATGTCGCTTGACATATTAATATTACATGTCGGGCGACATGCAATAAGCTGGCCCCATGGTTCGATACGACGCAGCACACAAGCAGGCCAGTCGGGAACGGATTGTCGAGGCAGCTCGACGCCAGTTCCGAACCCGAGGTTTCGACACCGCCAGCATCGATGACCTCATGAAGGCTGCTGGTTTGACGAGAGGAGCGTTCTACGCCCATTTCAGCTCCAAGGAGGCGCTCGTGATCGAAGTGCTGGCCATCGAGGCCGGGCTCGTTCGCCAGCTCCAGACCTCCGCTGCCGAGGCCGACACCGACCAGGCAATCGAGGCGCTGTCGGCCTACCTCAGCCCATCGGAGCGCGCCGACGTTGCCACGAACTGTCCCTTGGTGACTCATCCCGTCGATGCGATCAGGGGAGACGCGCCGCGACGCGCGGGCTACACCGATCGTGTGAACGGACTGATCGACGCGCTTGGGGGCCTTCCCGGGGTCGACCCCGACGACGCGACTTTGGCGGCCGTCATAACCGTGGGTGCGGCTCAGCTCAGCGCCGCAATTTCCGATGGCAACTTGGCCGACCACATTGAAGGGGTTGGCCTGCGAGCGGTTCGGAAGCTCATTGCCGGCTGACCATCGTGTGACTCAGGCTTCGAGTGCTTCTTTGATCCGATCGAGCGTCTCTTGCATGCCCTTTGGTATGGCCGTCGATCGGTTGCCTGTCGTCTCGTACAAGAACCTTTGAAAGCCCACACAACCGGCGACACGATCGACTTGACCGCGCTGGGTAGTGGGCTGGGTTTCGTGGACAGGACAGCGGTTGTCGTCGATATGGGGCTGTTTGGCCCCTGGTGTAGAGGTTTCGGCCGACCTGTGACGGCTGGTGCCTGGCACCGAGCGTCACAGGTTGGCCGCGGTGGGTGGTGGGTCTTTGCTTAGCTGCGGCCGACTTGGTCCCGGAATGCCGTCACGATGGGCGAAAGCTCGTCGAGGGTTTGTTGGTAGCCGCCAGAGAGGCGCGCATACATCTTGAAGTCGGTGATGCCAGCGTCCACCATGCCGGCGACTGACTCCATGGTGGCATCAACGACGATGGAGCGGTCACTGTCGCGCACAAGGGCCAGCGTGCCCTGCACCTGGATCGCGGCGGCGTCTCGACCGGCCGCTGTCATGGCATCAGCAATCCGGGCGATGCCGGGAACGGGGTCGACGGCGTCGTCGCCCCATGGGATCCAGCCGCTGCCGAAGCGTGCCAGGCGGTCGAGCACGGGTGGGTTGATCGTCCCGCTGACCCAGATCGGTACGCCGTTCTGTTGGGCCGGTTTTGGCATCGCGTGGATCTCGTAGAAGCTCAGTTCGGGCGACCGGTAATCAGCTGACCGTTGTGTCCATAGCGCTTGGCATACCTCGAGGGTGTGGTTCAGGAGACGGCCGCGAGCTGTGAAATCGAGGCCAGCTACTTGGTACTCTTCTCGTTGCCAACCCACGCCGACGCCGAGGTCAACTCGGCCTCCTGACAAGACATCGAGAGTGGCCAGCGTCTTTGCGAGCACCGCTGGGCGCCGCAGGGCGGCGAGCAAGATCC
>Ga0302127_10001321_pt1 | contig 14630 bp, 11 predicted proteins | sample CB4_SCM_MG_FD_204452 | JGI IMG/M metagenome (GOLD analysis project Ga0302127, IMG submission 204452) | Marine microbial communities from Western Arctic Ocean, Canada - CB4_SCM | ecosystem: Environmental > Aquatic > Marine > Oceanic | place: Canada: Western Arctic Ocean | collected 2017-09-24
TTGGGTGATTAAACAACCGCCGATAACGTCACTGTGGCCACCGATGTACTTGGTTGTTGAATGAACAATAATATCTGCCCCCAACTCGAATGGACGTTGTAAGATTGGAGTTGCAAAGGTCGAATCAACTACGACAATCAGGCCGTGTTGTTTTGCTTCGGCTGCTAAGGATTTGATGTCGTGGATAGTCAGGAGAGGGTTGGTTGGACTTTCGAGCCAAAGGATTTTGGAATTTTCACGAACTACTTTGGCAAGGTCGCCACTTTTCAATGGAGAATAACTGGTTTCAATACCAAATCGTGAAGCAATCTGGTCGAATAAACGAACTGTGCCGCCATAAAGGTCGTCGCATGCGATGACGTGATCACCTTGCTTGAGCATCTGACTGATGGTGGTAATTGCTGCCATTCCGCTGCCAAAGCAAAAGCCATGCGCCTCTTGATGAGGAGATTCCATTTCTGCGAGTGCTCTTTGCAGTGCGTTTCTGGTTGGATTATCGCCTCGTGCATATTCGTATCCAAGATGGTCAGCAAAATCTTTCTGAACATAGGTTGAAGTTTGAAAAATAGGTGTATGGACGGAACCTGTTGTAACTTCAGGGTCCAATGATGAATGAACGCAGCGGGTTGAATCTCCAGTCATTTCACCACTCCCATCCATCAACATCGAATCCGTTATCCCTTAACCAGTCATCGTTGTAGACTTTTCCTAGATACGGGTTTCCTGCATCGGGGAGTATGACAACAATCTTTGCCTTTTCTCCGATTTTATCGTGCTCAGCAGCAATGTCAAGTGCAATATGTAATGCTCCACCACATGAACCGCCGCAGAACAATCCCTCTTGCTTAGCAAGACGTCGAGCCATACGGAAACAAATTTCGTCATCGACCATTCGAATCTCATCAATGACTGAAAAGTCTGTAGCGGGTGGGATAAAGTCCTCTCCGAATCCCTCAACTTTGTAACCATGAGGAACTCCCATGGTACCGTGTTCAAACCATTCTTTGAGAATCGAGCCTTCAGCATCGACTCCAACTATTTTTGGAGCATCTTTGCCGTGTTCCTGTGCTTGTGCTTTCAGGGACTTTCCGCATCCGGTAATGGTGCCGCCTGTTCCCATGGTTGCAACAAAATGGGTCATTTCACCTTGGGTCTGTTGCCATATTTCAGGACCAGTTGAGTGGATATGTGCTTGAGGATTTGATTGGTTGGAGTACTGGTCGGGATACCATGCGCCTTCTATCTCCTTGCTAAGACGCTCAGCAACCATGTAATATGAACGAGGGTCTTCTTTTTCGACCGCAGTTGGACAGACTTCAACCCTTGCGCCCAAGGCACGTAGCAAGTCGATTTTCTCCTTTGCCATCTTATCGGGCATCGTAAATACGCACTTGTAGCCTCTTTGAGCTGCGACCATAGCCAGTCCAATGCCAGTGTTGCCACTTGTTCCCTCAACGATAGTTCCACCTGGTTGAAGCCAGCCTTTTTCTTCGGCTTCCAATATCATAGCGAGCCCAATTCGGTCTTTGATCGAGCCGCCGGGGCTACAGCGCTCTAGTTTTACCCAAATCTCCGAGCCGGATAGGTCTGCTGTCACCTTGTTTAAACGAATGAGTGGTGTGTGACCAATCGCTGAAACTACATCTTCGTAAACGCCATGAGGAAGGGCCATGTTTGTTGCCAATAAACTCTGGTTCATCAGGTTTGTCAAATCATTCCCACTTACCTCACGTTGAAAGTGGTTCATTTCTTCTTGTCCACTGTGGTAGTCGAAAATCTACCCCTGTAGTCAAATTTGAGTTGGTATGTGACGAGCAGGTTCAAAATAGGCGCACTGCTGCTCAAGCCATGGGCACACTGGAATCTCTTGTGTGGCTCAATCGTTTTGTCAGTGAAACTCCTGGTGATTCCGAAATTGGCGGTTTTTCTCGTCAAGTGCCTCAAGCGTGCTGGTCTCGAGTTCAGCCGTCTCCATCACCTTCACCAACTCTTCAACTTTGGTCAAATCAAATGGGTCAAAGGCTCGGATTAGAACGTGGCGATGCTGAACTTTTGGGCGGAGGAGAACCCGTCAATGGTATGGACAGTTATGCCCAGCGATACGGCGGTCATCAGTTTGGAAGTTGGGCTGGACAACTCGGTGATGGTCGTGCCATTACGCTAGGAGAGGTTCAATGCGAAGAAGAAGTACTCGAACTTCAACTAAAAGGTTCAGGCCGAACGCCTTACTCCCGAACTGCAGATGGTAAAGCAGTTCTTCGCTCTTCAATACGAGAATTTCTTTGCAGTGAAGCCATGCATCATTTGGGAGTCCCTACAACTCGAGCCCTGTCGCTGGTAACAACGGGCGAATCAATTCTCAGGGATGTGATGTATGACGGTAACCGTGCCTACGAGCAAGGAGCCATTATCTGTCGGGTCGCACCAAGTTTCATTCGCTTTGGAAGTTTCCAAATCCACTCGGCTTCGGGTGACATCGAGACCTTGAGGGCACTCGTCGAACATAGTATTCAAACACATTTCCCAACCCATTCGGCCAGCGATGATGCTGGGCTGCTTGCTTGGCTTTGTCAGATTGCAGAAGACACAGCAGTGATGATTGCGCATTGGATGCGAGTTGGTTTTGTTCATGGTGTCATGAATACCGATAACATGTCGATTCATGGCCTCACCATTGATTACGGGCCGTACGGATGGCTTGAGGACTACAATCCCGGTTGGACACCCAATACCACCGACTCTTCAACACGAAGATACCGCTATGGACAGCAACCACAAATCGCCGCTTGGAATCTTGCACGAATGCTTGAAGCGATGGTTCCTTTAATGGACGACCCCGAGCAATTGCATGATGTCCTTACAGCATACACAACATGCTTTGATCAACACCACAACCAAATGTGGGTTGACAAATTAGGATTGACTGAGTTCCGCAACGAAGATGAGGATATGGTTCGCAACCTCAATTCCCTCCTTCAGGAAGTCGAGACCGATATGACCATCTTTTTCCGATTACTTTGTACGCTTCAATCACCCAACATCGAATCCCTCACCTCCGCCTTTTACGATGAATCGACCATTCCAGTGCAAGCATGGAATGAATGGCTTGAAGCATGGTGGTCCAGAGTTGATGGGAAACCAAACCGCGAGGCAATGCTTCAAGCGAATCCGAAATATGTTCTGCGAAATTGGATGGCTCAACTTGCTATCGATGCTGCCGAAAGCGGTGATTTTTCAGTATGTGAAACCCTCCATCAACTTCTCCAAAATCCCTACGACGAACAACCGGAGAAAGAAGAGCAGTGGTTCCAGAAACGGCCAGAATGGGCCCGAAATCGAGTTGGATGCTCGATGCTTTCATGTTCAAGTTGATTTCATTAATCAGTGGATGGCGGTGCAAACTTTCTATACCATGAATCTGAGGAATAAGCATGACTGAGGGAAAAAATTTCTGGCCACTCACTTTATGTCCTTTCAACTGGAAGAAACTATCTCGAACACCTTGGCACTGAAAACACCCTCGTCATTTCCAAAAGTTGGAGAAATAAACCAAGAACCACAAAGGCTAAGATTTCCTTGGATTCAACCTCGCGTTTACGCTATTACACATCTACTTCAAGTCATACTGATTCCGATGGCCACACCTCGACTTCCACATCTCATCATCATGAAATCACGCATTTGAGCCGGGTACCCGACCCATTACCCGATGGATTTGAGACCGAAGATTTACTGAAGGTAACTGGCCTTGAACTCCTTCGATATTGAATGAATTTAAACACACATTTATTATCCTTCAACTTGAGCACCAACTGTTCCTATGTCGTTCCGAGTCTGTATTGCTTGCCATGGAATACGAGTCTACCCCTATGCTGGGTTCATGACAGGTCAACGTTACCAGTGTCAGGATTGTTCAGAAATGATGGTCATTCCTCTTGAATTTGAGAATGAGGCTGACTACAAAGAATACCTCGAAATTATTTCGGATGAGAAATAATCATTGTGGGCCAAATAATATAACTGCCCGCTTCAAGTCCACTCTATGGATGTAGAAGATTCTCCTTCGCATCTGAACTTTGATGATGTTCCTGCTGCACCAAAATTGCCACCGGTCGGTGGTTGGAAAAAAGCCATATTTTTGCGTTTACTGGCGGCAATAATTATCGGTTCAGGTGTATTTATTTCACTTGAAGGGGTTACTATAGTAATTTTCTTGTTCATTATTGTCGTTCCATTTGAAAGATTATTCCCTCGCCAGAAGCATCAAGGATTCAAACGTCCACATTTGGATTTGGACATAGGTTATGCAATGGCTGCACCATTTCTCAATATTATCGCACTTACAGTTGGCATTTTTGTTGGAATAGTTTCTTTGGCATGGATACCTGGATTGTTGATTGCACCCTATGTGGCAATGATTCCCAGTCAATACAAATTGATCGTTGGCATTTTATTATTCGATATGACTACTTATTGGGCTCATAGATTCTACCACGAAATTCCAATACTGTGGAAATTTCATTCCATTCACCACTCCACCGAACATATGGATTGGGTTTCTGGTTTTAGAGGTCACCCCTTCGATGGAACATTGATTGTACCTGCAATATTTTTCCTTATCGCAGCGGGTTTCCCAAATGAACAAGTTGGGTTTCTTGCGATCTTCCAAATTGTTTTCGGATTATTCTTACATGCCAATGTACGCTTCAGATTCAAGATATTCCACCGATTCATTATGACGCCAGAATTCCATCACTGGCATCACTCAAATGAGGATGATGCCATATGGTCAAATTATTCAACATTCTTGCCCCTGTGGGATATGTTATTCGGAACTTACTTCATGCCAAAGGGTGATAGAAGGCCACAAATTTATGGCGTGGATGAAATTGTTCCGATGACTATGGCCGAGCAACTAAAGTATCCATTTGAAGGCAAAAAAAATCCACTACGATTCCTTCGCCATCCTCTGCGCTCTATTTGGTCAATTATTAGGCACCCATTCCGTTCTATTGGAAGGGGATTAAAATTCATAGGAAGAATGATCAAGGGTTATTTGGCAATTATGAAATTGATGTTTAGGTCTGCAACAAGGCCTTGGGGAGAAAAGTATCCGAATGCTGCTCGCCATATTGAAAGAGTCGATGGTTATTCCAGAAAATCCATCATAATTGATGATGGAGTAGTATAATAGACAAGCAAAAACGCCATTTTTTACTTGTAATGACGGGGAAACTTCATATTAGCACCAGCGAGGCTGTTAATTGGATGGGATGCGTATGGTTGAGCGAAAGCAGGATGCTTTGAGCAATAATTTCCTTTTGGGATTGATTGATGATGAGTCAAAAAATGAAGATGAAATACATATAGATGTACGAAAAGCACCGAAAGTAAAAGGTGACCAATCTCTTGCGCATTTAGCCAAAAGGATTGTCGATGAAGTTCGTGTGACAACACCACGTCAACGTGCACAAAGTGTGCTTGATAATGTGGGTCTCCATAAAAAATCGAATGTAACTCAAACCTCAAACAGTCATCTCCAGCATGTTGGTCAGCGAGCTCGAAAGGTTTCCTTGAATGAAGAATCAGTTCGCCGTATTCGTCGAGTAAAAAAACAGCCAGAAACTTCACACCGCAGACGTCCGCTGCGAGGTCCCACTCAAGCGACACGTAGGCGTCCTGCAGTTGGTTCAGAGAATGAAGCCAGACGCTCTGCTCGTAACGCTTCTAATACCAAAGGTAAAGGCCGAAAACGTCGCAGTTTCTTAAGGCGTCCCTCACCATAAAGACAACAAAGGGTGAAAAAGGAGAATATCACCGGCGAAATGGGTGAGACCAATGGATATAGGGAATCCTAGTGAAGAACACGCTATGCTACGTGAAATGGTTCGAGACTGGACCAAAGAGCATGTTGAGCCTCAAGCTTTAATTCACGATCGTGAGGAAAGATTCAATTTACCTTTACTTCGTTCAATGGGTGAACTTGGTCTTTTAGGACTCAGTGCTGAAGAAAAATACGGTGGCGCAGGACTTGATGCTACCGCTTGTGCTATTGTACACGAAGAACTCTCAGCATCAGACCCAGGATTTGCCCTTGCTTATCTTGCACATTCTATGTTGTTTGTAAACAACCTTGCATTCAACGGAAATGATGAACAAAAAGCACGAATTCTACCTCTTGTGTGCTCAGGTGAATGGATTGGTGCTATGGCAATGTCTGAACCGGATGCCGGCACAGACGTACTTGGAATCTCAACGACAGCCGTTCAACAAGACGATGGCACTTGGCTACTCAATGGTCGAAAGATGTGGATTACCAACGGTTGTCTCGATGAAGAGGGAACTCCTGCCGATGTTGTTTGGGTTTATGCCAAAACAGGTACCGATGAAAACGGACGTCTCCAAATGTCGACGTTCCTTGTCGAGGCTGGAATGGTTGGCTACAGCGTTGGCCAGAAAATAATGGACAAAACTGGTATGCGTGCCTCGAACACAGCTGAACTTGTATTCCAAGATTGTATCGTTCCAGCAGAGAATCTTATTGGTTTACCTGGTGAATCTCTTATCCACATGATGGGCAATTTAGAAGTCGAACGCTTGACCCTTGCTGCTATGGCCTTGGGTATCTCACGTCGTTCACTTGAAGATATGAATCGTTATGCTACGGAGCGAACAGCGTTTAATTCTCAAATCCGAGATTTCGGACAAATGCAGCGCTATATTGGTGAATCGTGGGCGAAATATCGTGCAATGCGTGCTTACATCTACGATACTGCTTTCCATATGACACTCGGCAAACCTGGTCATCGACTTGATTCCGATGGGGTCAAGTTGTTTTCAGCGACTGCAGCCAAAGAAATCGCTGACGCTGCTATGCAGGTTATGGGTGGCTACGGATATGTTGGCGAATATAATGTTGAACGACTTTGGAGAGATTCAAAACTCTTAGAAATAGGGGGCGGAACAATTGAGTCGCATCATAAGAACATCACACGTGACCTTTCGAAAACACCTGATGCAATCACTCGATGATTTCAATAATTTGCTCTTTTGAATGAACGGCTAGTAATATGCCGATTATTCTAAATCCTACCTCATCTACGCTTTACCATGACTGATGATTCTTCGAACGATTGGTCTACAAAAGTTAACAAACTTGCATCCCGTACTAAAGAAGTTGCAGTAAAAGGCCTTGAAAGTTCGAAAGATGCAAGTAAAAATCTTGCAACAAAAAGTAAGCAAGTTGCAGTAAAAGGTCTTGAAGGAACCAAATCTGCGGTACAATCTATTTCTAAAGCAAGCCATAAGCATCTTGAAAATCGAAAAGAAAAGAAAGCAAGGGGTAAAGATACATCGGAATTTGAAGTTATTCCACTGACTGATAATATTCCGGTCACTGAAGGTGCAAAGATTGAATCTCCATTGACTGAGGACTTCTCTGGATTTACGGTAGATGAGCTCAAAATGCGTTTGAAATTTCTTGGTCTTGCGGTCGGCGGGAAAAAAGACGCCCTCATTGAACGATTGAAATTATCACGGAAAGTGAAAACACAAACGGATGAATCTTCTGTATTAGATGATTTGGAAATAAGAATCCAACTCATAGAAGAAGAATACCCCGAAGTACTGAAACCATTACCGCCTGAAAAAGATGAAGATTACTCTCAAATCTTGAAGAATTCGCTCTACTATGTCTGTGGTTTTACTTTGATCGTGTATTCCATCTTGCTTCTACTTCCCGCAGTTGTTGAACGGTATGGTGATTCGATATTTGGACTACCTTTCATTGAATTTTTCTTACCCACCTGGTTTTCTCCCGAACAAATACAACCAATGGCTACCGAATTCCATCTTCCCTTTGTAGCCCTTGGCGCACTGACGGTGTTCCTGTCAGGAGCACTCTTACTCCAAAAGAGGAATACCGGCGCAACTTTACTGTGTGTGTATTTCGTTGGAGTTTTGTTAATTGGACGCTTGGTCTACTTCTTCCAATCCGATATACTAATGGTTTCAAATGATTACTCAAATTTGTTACACGATATCTTTTTGACTTTTATTGTGTGTGGTTTCGCAATTCTTCCTCGGGCATTTTATCCAATTTCGAATGAGGATGTTCAACATTCTATCACCATTACAGGTGTTAAATCAATGATTCTTGCAGAGAAGCCAAATACTGATGCTAATTTAGAGCAAATCATCCAAGAGGGATTTAATATGGATTTTAGAACAGAAGTAGCAAGACCGAAAACACCACGAGCCCGAGCCAAATTCGAAACTTATGAGAAAATCCTTCTTATTGTATCTTTATTCCTCTGGCCCTTCACTATTTTTATGACCATGGCATACGATAACGGTCTTGTGGCATTCACTGAATATTCGAGTGAGATTGTTCAAGTTGTTTCGGTGTGGGCCATTTCACTTCTTACACTCATTTCTTTAGTCCGTTTCGATCGTTCAGCACGTGGAAATGGATGGCATACAAAGGAAAAGGAAATTTACGTCGGAATGATGGACCTCTACAGTAAAGCCCAAGCCAAGCATTACGAATATGTTGAACTTCGTGCTGCTGCAGAAGCCCAAGAAATACTTGAAAAGTACCCTCAACTCGATCGGTCGAAATCTGGGTCAGCAAGTAAGTCTTAACATTAGTATCCGACAGGTACTGGGTCAAGCATTCGCCACAAATACCAGCATACTGCAGTTCTATACGGCATCCAGCGTTTGGAAGGTTCGATTGCCCATTCAACATCAGCAGCAATAACTGAAATGTGTTGACCAACGATTGAACACAGCTGTGTCGAGAATCAATCCCCCTTCATACAAGGCTTTCATTTGTGTATTAACGTGCCACAGATTCAAGAATTTCATCTTGTGAGAGGCAAGTATATGCTTCATTCCACCATGTCTGCAGACCGGTTTCCATAGGCTGAGAGAAGGCGTGTAGGTTTTGAGGTCTTGTCTCATGGCCCAACCATGCGAGACGAACTCAAAGAGATTCTTGAACTGAAAAATGTCCTTCGTGCGGGTTGGGTTAAAGCAGGGATTCCTTCACCGGAATCAGTTGCTGCACATTCATGGGGCATGTCGATGTTGGCGCTTAAACTTGCACCAAAGGAGTTGGATTTGGCTCGGGTACTTTCACTGTGCATAGTTCATGATATTCCCGAAGTACGTGTCGGTGACCTCACCCCGCACGATGACACATCCACAAAAGCACAGGATGAGTTGAAGGCTATGACTGAAATGGCACCTGAATGGGTTGGCTTGTTTGAGGAGTATGAACAAGGTCAAACACCTGAGGCAAAATTTGTCAAGCAACTCGACAAACTCGACATGTCGCTTCAGGCTGAAATATATCAGGCAGAGTTTGGAATCTCGCTTGAAGAATTCATTGAAAGCGCCCGACTGCGCATCGATGATGAGGTTTTGAAAAACCTCTTAACTTGATTCTTTTTGACAATGAAGTTCCGACAAAAACAAAAGGGTGAGTCTACCGCCTGTGTATCATAGCCCGATAGTGTAGGGGTCCATCATAACGGGTTTTGGTCCCGTTGACCTCGGTTCAAATCCGAGTCGGGCTACCTCTAATACCTAATTCTTACAGCGGTAGCCCTTGAAGTATTGTTCTTCATACATTTCTAATTGATTTCAACTTCAGAACAACACCTCCGAGTCGGGCTACCTCTAACAAACCTGTTCAGCCTATTGGCTTTGAAAAATAAGTTGTGCATTGGGCAAGTTCATGAATTGATTCGGATTGGCATGGGTAAGTGGGTCAAATGAGTATCGCCAAAATAGCAGTTCTCGGAGCCGGACAAATGGGAAATGGAATTACACAGGTTGCTGCTTGTGCTGGTTATAACGTCACTATGATTGATATCAAACAGGAATATGTCGATAGAGGTATTGCTGCCATCGAGAAATCTCTTGCTAAACTTGTTTCGAAAGAACGTATGACACAACAAGATGCTGATGCGTCCCGCGCCCGGATTACTCTTTCCATCGACCGAACAGTATGTGCGGATTGTGACCTTGTCATTGAGGCAGTCCCCGAAATCCTTGACCTTAAAGTCAGTATTTTTCAAGAACTTGATAACATGTGTAAGCCAGAGACGATTCTTGCATCAAACACATCATCGATATCCATCACAACAATTGCAGAGGCAACGAATCGCCCCGACAAAGTAATTGGAATGCACTTCATGAATCCGGTTCCGATCATGAAGTTGGTTGAAATTATCAATGGAAAAGAAACCAGTGAGGAAACTAATTCAGCGGTGATTCAAGCATCGGAACAGATGGGTAAAATTGCTTTGTCATGCAACGATTCCCCCGGATTTGTATCGAACCGTATTCTCTGTCCAATGCTCAATGAAGCAATATTGACTCTTCAGGAAGGCGTTGCCCAACCTGATGCGATTGATGGAATTATGAAACTTGGAATGAACCATCCGATTGGTCCATTGGCCCTTTGTGACCTTATTGGATTGGATACTGTACTCCACATTATGAATGTCTTACACGAGGGCATGGGCGACGATAAATACGCACCTGCTCCACTTCTCATTCAAATGGTTAGTGAAGGTAAATTAGGTCGTAAAACAGGTCAAGGTTTCTTTTCATACTGAAGGTGGATATTTGAGTCTCAAAGATACATTACAATTTTGGGCAATTGGACGGTTTCTTTCAACCGTTGTCACTTCTGAAGAACAACCGATTGCCAATCGAATAGAGGCGGACAAGCGCTTGGATGCTTTGTCTCGACTTGCCATAATTAGAGCGGGACTTGCCGGATTGATTTCAGGCTTCATTGTCGTAGCAACGGCCCTTTACATCAAGGATTTGGAAGGCGCAGAAGGTTTGAGTGGCTGGGTTTTCATCATCATCATAACACTCATCACCAGTTTGACAACGGCCTTCGAATTGATATTCCTCTATCGGGATTCATTAGGTACTGCTGCACGAATGGCGAAGATACTTGACATCGCTCAAGATGAACTCGAGGAGGTAGAACTTGAAAATTCAATTCCACATTGGCTTATTCATGCAGCTTTAGGTGCTCCTGGGTTCCATGGTACAATGTTTGGAATTGACCCTTTGGCAAAAATCGGTAAAGTTGGCATGCTGATTCGTAAAGCTCTTAAGAAATTGAGAATCCTTGCGAGTGCTACCGTCTTCAAGATGATTTTACGACGAATGTGGGTTCGTTTACTTGGTCGAGTTGCTATTCGCGCCTACGTGGAATTAGTATCACTACCAATATTCGTTGCCCTCAATATGTTTGGAATGAATTCGATGTTAAAGGATATGCGTTCGCGTTTGGTCGGTCATGACCTCATGCCGAAAGTGATCAGCCATGCATTTCCTGAAGGATTTGAAAACCTCTCACCTGGACTAAAAGGCGCTATACACATCGGTATGGAAGAACAAATAACCACGGCCCGATTCATTCATCCCAATCAAATCCGAGTGCTTGAACTTCTCGGTGAACATGCAATGATTGATGCGGTGGCAGATGAAGAACAACAACGTCGCGCAAATCGTTTCTTATTAGCTGTCTTTTCGATGTCTGGTAAGAATTCATTACGATGTAGGAAACTGATTCGAAAATTAGAACAGCAACTTGGACGAATTGAAGTGAATCTTATCCGTCAAGAAATTAACGATGCGATTTATAACCTTGAACCATTGTTGAGACCTTGGGATTGAAATGAAGTATATTTATTATACTGATTGAACTAGGCCGAGTATGCGCACTTCCAGAGATTACACTGTTCGTTCCCAAAGCCTGCTTCTTGTCTGCCTATTATTAACTTCAATTTTGATTGGTTTTTCACAATCTCCAAATGTTGAAGCAGAATCAGCACGTGCGACTGGAAGTGAAACACTTGGTGTCAATGTATTGAGTGATTACTACGACCGTGGAACAAACATGACTTTAGCTGTGACTTCGCTATATTTAGATCAAGATACAGAATATTCATTGGAATACACGCTCTGCCGAGCAACTGGATCTTGGGATGACGATACTAACTCGATGGATTTTTATTGTAGTGAACAGATTGACCAAGTCTCAAGTTCAATAGATATTGGTTCCGGTAATTTGTTTGCTTCTACTGTAATCTCCATTGAAGACCCTGGATTATCAGCCTTGGACGCTTTTTCAAACGGTACGATGATGTTTTTGGTCAGCATCACATCCCAAAACATCATTATATCTTCTTTCTACAGTAATGCCTTTGTTTTAGGTAGCGAAATCCAAAGCATAAATCTTGGAGTCTCGAATGAAGATATTCTTCTCGGAATGGATTATGATATTCATGCTTCCTTCGATTTAGGATTCAATAATTATTATATTCTATCTTATACTGTGAATTGTTCCCTGTTAGATGCAAATGATGATTCTAATGATATAACTCTTTTATCATGGACCGGTGATGAGGAAATAGTAGATCCATATTTCTCTCTTGAAGCCACTGTTTTAGGCGACTATAGGCCACATTGTTCCTTGATTAGAGACTTTGACGGAATTGTAATGGGCAGTCAAACTGGTTCTGTTTTCACTGTATTAGAGGCCAACTATACTGGTTTCGAATCGCTTGCCGGTGCTACAGATTCTGACTATTATGAACATAATAGTACAGTTACATTGACCGTTGATGCTGATAATTTGTTTATTGGAACTGAATACACTATTGTCTATACCATGTGCGATTCGTATGCATACTGGGCACCTGGATATGTCTTTACGTGTGGAAGTGATGTACGATACGGTCTATCGGATGACCCTGCCACGACTAACATCGATGAATCAGAAGTTATCGAAGTCACAGGTGAAGTAGTTTTCACACCCACATCATCGAGTCATTCGGAACAAATTACTGTACCCATTCCTGGGTGCTGCGGAGATGACGTAGAATCGTATCCTAATTTTGGGACTCTCAGTGTAGATTCACTCGCCAATAACTCCCTTAACTTTGAAATTTCTTTGAAGGCATACAATGTCACTTTGGTAACGGAATTAGTAGACTCATTTATCCTCGGCGGAGAAGTGGTTAGTGAATCAATCACATATGAACGAAATACCATTCTAATTGGAATGGATTCACTGACCAAGACTAATTGGTTTTTTGACCACAACAATAGATTTGTACTCTCCTATACGGTCTCATGCGACCTAATTAATTCGACGGGAATTGTAGTGGACACCAATTCAGGAAATTGGAATCACAACGGTAGACCAGATGTTAACATGTGGCACCAACCTCCTGCTGCTGGTGATTTTCATTCTGAATGTACTTTGACTCGTGATTTTGATAATAAATTGATGGGTTCACATACTGGTGGCTCGTTTACGGTTCTCGATGTCAACTACACAACTAATGAAGGACAGATAACTACAACAGATGCAATATTTTACCCATATGACTCCACCATTGAACTCAGTATACTGACTACAGACATGTACCCTGGTACAACTTATACCGTTGAATATGAGTTGTGTAAATTGGCGACAGATTATGAGAATGAAGTGTTTACAACCTTTTGCGATGTAAGACCTTGGTCATATGGACAAAATATTGTTGAAAGCCTTACATCTGGCTCAGTAGATTTCACCCCAACAAGTTCAACCCATACTGAAATTATTACAATTCATGTTCCAATGTGTTGCGGAGACTACGCAAATAGTGTCTCATGGTGGATGGAAAATGCCTCAATGACGTTTGAATCTCTCCTTAGAATTCAAGGCGTCGAACTCAGTAATTCACAAGATGAAAGCAATTATTTCACGCTTGGTGGCGAAGTAGCATCATCTAATATGTTATATCAATCCAATCAAATCTTACTGAATATGAACTTGAATATTGACATGCTCTGGGAATTAGACCACCGTAACGAATTCATTCTAACCTATGAAGAAGAATGCAAATTCATAGATTTAGCAACGCTTACTGTTTTGGATACAACCTCATCGCTTTGGAATCATCGGCCGGCTCAAATTAACACTCTCAACTCAGTTTTCACTTCACCGGCCGAAGGTGAATATTTCGTTGAATGCACTTTGACTCGTATGGTCGATTCGATGTTGATGGCGAACCATACCAGTGATGTCATCACTGTTTTACCCGAGATTGGGAATCAAGATGATGCGACCATCACAGCGAGTAAAATAGTCAAACCAGAGGGATGGGCTCGTATTTTGATTACAATGGCGCAATTGGATGCTGGACAAAGTTATTCCCTTGGTTGGAACGTCATGGATGCCTCAGCGGCAGCCACTGCACCAGTTCACATGGTTTCGAGTGATTTCACATGGGTCGAAGGTTCAGATTCAGTTGAACAATTGTACTTAGATTTCAATGACTTAGATGATTCTACAAACGCTTGCTTCTCAGTTTCTTTGTATGCTGCTGGTGATTTGTTAGATAGTGTGAATGGATTGGCCTTTAATTCAAACTTATGTTGGGATCAAAATTCCATTTCAGACAAGGATTCTGATGGTGTTTATGACAAAAACGATCAATGTCCAGACACGCCATATTCAAGCATTGTCCAAGTGGATGGTTGCTCAGATTCAGATCTTGATGGATGGGATGACAGTGTAGAGATTGATTGTAATTCAGATTTCA
>Ga0302127_10001322_pt1 | contig 14628 bp, 12 predicted proteins | sample CB4_SCM_MG_FD_204452 | JGI IMG/M metagenome (GOLD analysis project Ga0302127, IMG submission 204452) | Marine microbial communities from Western Arctic Ocean, Canada - CB4_SCM | ecosystem: Environmental > Aquatic > Marine > Oceanic | place: Canada: Western Arctic Ocean | collected 2017-09-24
ATGTCGTCATGGAGTTTGATTTTGGAGCGGCTGTCTTTGGCTTGAAATTGTTTGCGCCAACCGGCGCGCCGCACTTCATCGCCGATGCTTTCGCGGTATTCAAGAATTTCGATGCTGCGCACTTTGCCCGCAGTGTCCAGTGCCACCACGAAGTCTATAGCTTCGTGTTTGCCTTTGACGCAATCGATAATCACCGCGCCGATCACTTGGCCGTCTTTCATCGCGAGGGCGTACCAAGCGCCGGGGAGTTTCAAGACCACGCCGGATGCCTTTTGGATTTGGGCTGCCTCGCCCGCGGTGAATTTGCGCTGTTGCCATTCAAACTTGTCGGCTTCGGGGAAACACAGCTTCTGCGCCTGCATCGGCGTGAGATAGCGCATCGCCTGCGCGGGCAGGGCGGTTAGCAACAACACAGCCGCGAGGGCGAGCCAAGTGAGCTGTGTTTTGCGTTTCATTTTTGTGCGGCAAATCGACGCCCGTGAAAACGAGCGTCGATTGTGCAGTTGTTAACCGTTCCTATTTTGTGTGCCTTGCGAACCTAAAACTGGTAGCCGACGCCGATGGAAAACTCGGTGTTGTCGGCGTCATCCATTGATTGCCGTACGGCGGCTTTCAATTCCATGTGGCGATTAAGCTGATAGTAAACGCCGTAAGTCAGATAGTTGCTCGAGCCGGTGTCGGCGAATGCGTTGTTGTCTTTGCTGCCCTCGGAAGTGTCATAGCCTTCCAAGCGGAAGAAGGGGATGAGTTCCTGATCGCCTTCCAGCACGTGATGGTACGCCAGCTCAAGGCGATAGCCAAACATCCGGTCGCCCACGTTGGCATCGGCGATGGCGTCGGGACTGGCGAAGTGCCATTGGGCGTAGTCGCCGATGAGTTCAAAGTTTTTCATAAACCCGTCGCGCCAGCGATACTTGGCCTCAAGATCCCACAGGTAAACATCGGTGTCGGTGGTGGTGGTTTCCTGATAATTGCCGAAGTAAGTGGATGCGCTGCCGGAAAGGCCCTTGAGCCATTCGGTGTCGGACGAAGCGCCGTCGTATTGGAAACGCAACGTGTAGGCGAGCTGCCGGTTGTCGCCCTTGGCGTTGAGGCCGGGGCGCGTGTCGCGAACGCCTTTGGAGCCGTCTTTGATGGTGCCGTTGGCACTGGATAATCCCTGCGACACGAGGAAGAACCAGCTCAAGCCTTCCACTTGCGGCACGTCGCCAAAGAATCCCATCGAGCCTTCCATCCACGTGGAGGGGATGATGTACTTGTACATGATTGGACGGTGCACGGAATAGAACTGATCCGGCTCGTGATGGAGGTTGATGCTGCCGACGGGGATGAGGCTCACGCCGAGCGAACGCCAGTTGAGCCAGTCGTTGATTTTTACGTCGGAATAAAACTGCTCGATTTCAACTTCGCCCCGGAAGCGGCTGTCGTCCTTGTCATCCACGCCGCCGTGTTCGATCTCGATTTCGGAGTTGAAGTAAGCGTTGTCGCTCAGCTTGTAGCCAGGAATGAGTACGAAGCGGTGCGGGTCAAAATAATTCCCGTCGCTCCCCTTCGTCATGTTGTATTTGGCCTCGCCATAAAAATTAAAGGTCAACCCCTTGCCATAAACCTGGTTCAACCACTCGGGAGGGCGATTGGCGGCATCGGCTTCTTTGATCGCATCCATCCGCTGCTGCATCGCGCGGATTTGATTCTCGAGCGCATCGATTCGCTTATCGTCCTGGGCGAACCCAGTCAACGCGCCAGCCAGAACAGCCACGGCGCAGGTCAATCTCAGTACATTCTTCATTGTCTTCTTTCTGCAAATGAGACTCGGTCTCGACTTGCTGAGGGCGAAGATAATGAGACCGGTTCTCATCGTCAAGGGTTTTTTGGAAAAAGTTTTGAAGGGGTGGGTTCTGCGAATTATCACACAAAAACAGACCTTAATGGTCTTTGTTTTTGCAGGCACCCAGTTTTTTCATTTCCTCGCAGGAGGCGTTGATTCGCAATTGCTGCGTTTTCACGGAGAAACCCAGCTTGTGGGAAATCTCATTTTCCAGTTCATTGAGCTTTTCGCTTTCGAACTCCACAATCTTGTCGCAATCGTCACAAATGATGTGGTTGTGGTTCGGATGATCCGCGTAATTCGGATCGTAAATTTTGTAATCCTTGCCGAAATCCATCTCGTGCACGAGGCCGCTCTCGGTGAGCAGTGGTAGCGTGCGATACACCGTGGCGCGGCTCACGCTTGCATCGCGTTCGCGGGCCCATTCCAGCAATTGCTCGGCGGTGAAATGCTGGTCCGTACCGAACACCGTGTCCACAATCGCCCGGCGCTGCGTGGTGATACGCAGATTTTTCTGCTCCAGAAAAGCCATAAACTTTTCCTTCGCCGCCGTTCTGTCCGGTGTGGGCATGGGGTCAGTGTAAAAAAAACGCGACGGCAAGTCAATGCCCGCAATGCCCCAGAGATTGCGCGTTATGCATCGGCGTGGCAATCTCCGTCCGTGCGCGTGGAACTCATCAACACCGGCAGCGAACTCCTCTTCGGGCGTGTTCTCAACACCCATCATCATTGGCTCGCCCAACAACTCGCGCGCGCCGGTTACACTCTCGCCCATCAGCAAACCGTGCCCGACTCCGGCGAAGCTATTCAAGCCGCCGCCCGCGAAGCCATCGCCCGCGCCGAGCTTGTCCTCATCACCGGCGGCCTCGGCCCCACCAGTGATGACCTCACCCGCCAACTCATTGCTGAACTTCTTGATCTGTCGCTCGAAGAACACGCCGAAACCCGCGACCGCATCACCGCGCATTTTGCAAACCGCAACCGACCGATGCCCGAACCCGTGTTCGTCCAGGCCCAAGTGCCCGTGGGCGCCACCGTGCTGCGCAATGACCACGGCACCGCGCCCGGCCTCGCGCTGCCTACGCCGCGCGGTTGGCTGATTTTACTGCCCGGCCCGCCGCGTGAGTTGCGGCCCATGTTCACGCAATCGGTTGCGCCTTTGCTTGCCGAAAAATTACCACCGGAAAATCCCGTCACCATCCGCACGCTCAAAACCATCGGCATCGGAGAAACCACCGTGGAACAAAGCATCGCGCCTGCGTTGGCTGAATGGATTGCCGTCGGATTAGAAATCGGCTACTGCGCTCGCGCGGGCGAAGTCGATGTCCGCCTCACCGCAAGCGGGGAAGGCGCGGCCGACAGCATCGCCCAAGCCGAAGCCGTCGTGCGCGAAAAACTCGGCCCACAAATCTACGGCGTGGATGACGAGCAGTTGGAAGAAATTCTCATCCGCCAACTCACCGTGAGCGGTCAAACTCTCGCCGTGGCCGAGTCGTGCACCGGCGGGTTAATGGCTCACCGCCTTACCAATGTGCCCGGCGCATCGGCTGTTTTCCTCGCGGGCCATTGCACGTACAGCAACGAAGCCAAGCAAAACACCCTCGGCGTGCTATCCGAAACGCTCGCCGAACACGGCGCGGTAAGCGAGGCGATTGCCCGCCAAATGGCCGAAGGCGCGCGCGCCAAGCACGGGGCGGATTATGCTCTTGCCACCACCGGCATCGCCGGCCCCGAAGGCGGCACAGCGGAGAAACCCATCGGCACCGTCTTCATCGCCTGCGCCACGCCCGAGGACACGGAGGTGGTGAGCGCCCGCATCGCCACCGATCGCGAGACGTTCAAGCAGTTGGTGGTGCAACGGGCGATGAATCTTTTACGGTTGGCGCAATTACCGTAATCACAAAAAAAAGCCCGCTTGCGCGGGCTGCAAAACTCGATGAACTCCGTCGGTCGCCTTAGTCGCCCGCGCCGTCGCTGCCGATGGCTTCCACGGGGCAGCCTTCCATTGCTTCCACGCAAAGGGCTTCTTCCTCATCGTTCTCGGGTTGCTTATAGACGAATGAATAGCCGCCGTCTTCATTGCGCTTGAAATTCTCCGGTGCCGTCTCGCGACACAGATCGCAGTCGATGCATTCCTCGTCGCAGTAAAATTTTCCCGCGGCGTTGTCTTCGTATTTGTTTTCTTTTTCAGCCATAATCCAAATTTTGTCCGCGCGGAAGCTACGCCCTAACCACCGCCAAATCAAGCAGATACGGTGGCTTGAGCGTTGGATTTCCAAAAAATCTCGCCTAATGACAGGCTCCGCCCCTAACCTCCGCCGATGCAAGGTACGCGGCAGACTCGAATTTTGGCCACGCTGGGGCCGGTAACACAGACCGAAGAGACCATTGGCGCGCTGCTCGATGCGGGCGCGAATGTGTTTCGCCTCAACATGTCGCACGCCAAGCACGACTGGGCGCGCGCCGTGACGGGCCACATCCGCGCCGCCGCCGCTGCGCGCGGATGCATGCCGGGCATCGTGATGGATTTGCAGGGGCCGGCCATTCGCACCGGTGATTTACCTGCGCCGGTGCAATTGAAAAAAGGCGATCGATTCGATTTCACCGTGGATCCCAGCGCCGAAGGTGAGCGTTGCGTGAGCGTTAATTATCCGGATTTTCTCAATGACATCGAAGAGGGCACGACCATCCTCGTCGACAGCGGCCTCATCCGAATGCGCGTGCTGCGCCTTACCGACACCGTGGCCGAGTGCGAAGTGAAAGTGGGCGGCGAACTCGGCAGTCGCCGCCACATCAATCTTCCCGGCACCAAAGTGAATCTCCCCGCGCTCACGGAAAAAGACCGCGCCGATGTCGCCGTGGGATTGGAATTGGATGTCGATTACTTCGCGCTCTCCTTCGTGCGCGCTGCCGCTGATGTGGCGTTGTTGCAGGAACTGGTGGCCGCTCATCCGCGCCCGCCGAAGGTCATCGCCAAAGTCGAGGATCAACACGCCGTGCAACACATCGACGTCATCATCGCGCAGGCCGATGCCATCATGGTAGCGCGCGGCGATCTCGGCGTGGAATGTCCCTTTGAAGACCTCCCCATTTTGCAGCGCGAAATCGTGCGCGCCTGCCAAGCCGTTGGCAAACCCGTCATCGTCGCCACGCACATGCTCGAGAGTATGTGCCAGGAACCGATGCCCACGCGCGCGGAAGTTACCGATGTGGCCAATGCCGTTTTCGAACAAGCCGACGCTATAATGCTCAGTGGCGAAACTTCCGTGGGCAAGTTCCCCAATCGCTGTGTGAAAGCAATGGATCGCATCGCGCGCAGGATGGAACGCGAGCCCGCCGCGCGCTTTCACGAACTCGCCGCTCTCACCAACGACCGCCAAAAGCTCGCTAAAGCCGCCGTGAATATGGCCGATGATTTGGATGCGCAGGCGATTGTGGTTTTCACCCGCGTCGGTCGGCTCGTGCCCGAGGTGGCATGGATGCGCCCGCGGCGCGCGCCGATTTTGGCGTTGTGCCTCAATGATGAAGTGGCGCGCTCCCTCGCGTTGCATCGCGGGGTGCGTCCGGTGGTGTTGCCGTGGGACGAGGGCGATGCCGTCGAAGTGGTGGAGCAAGCGTTGCAGGAATTGGTCGCCAAAAATTTATTGGAAAAGGGCGACACCGTAGTGGTCGTCAGTTCCCGCAGCGCGGTGGAAGAGATCGCCGATTCGGTGCAGATGTGCCGAGTTTCAAAGTAAAAAGTTGAACGTGATTCCCGTTGGGTATCGCATTCTGGGGGGCAATCAAAACTTTCTACTTTCCAAACAATCCCTGCACGGCGGCGTTGGCCAATTCCAGCACCGGTTGCGGATACAGCCCCAGCGCCAACATTCCCAGTAGGCACACCATCAGCACCACCACCTGCGAATCGGCGAGTTTGATCGCGGCGGTTTCTGGTGTCTTTTCCGTCCACCATTGGCCGGTGCCCCAGAAAATTTCGCGGATGATTCCGAAGTAATAATAAAGCGAGGCCACCACGCCGAGCAACGCCACGCCCACCAACCACGGGAACGTGGCCGACGGCTCAATCACCGCGCGCAGCAAAAGAAATTTTCCCATAAATCCCGCCAGCGGTGGAATGCCGGCGAGCGACGCGACCGCCAGCGTGAGGGTCACCGCCATTAGCGGCGAACGCCGGTGGAGGTTGGCGAGGATGCTGAGGTCTTCCTCTTCGTCATCGGGGGTGAGGATGGAGATCACCGTGAACGCGGCGATGATGGCAAACAAATATCCGGCCAAATAAACCAACAGCGCCGACGCGCCACGTTCGTTGAGGGCCACGATGCCGAGCAGTGCGTAGCCTGCGCTGGCGATGCTTGCATAACCGAGCAGCCGTTTGAGATTGCGCTGGCGCAGCGCGCAGAGGCTGCCAAATAAAATCGTGGCCGCCGCCATCACCGAAAACAGCGCGGCCGGTTCCAGTAAACGCGGGCCATCGGGCTGCACTTGGAAGGCCGTGTACAGCACGCGCAACAGCAGCACAAACCCCGCCGCTTTGGAGCCGATTGCGAGAAAGGCGGTCACCGGCGCGGGCGCGCCTTGGTAGATATCGGGTGCCCAAATTTGGAAAGGCACCGCGGCAATCTTAAACGCCAACCCTGCCAGCAGCAGTAATGCGCCGAGCTGGAAGAGCAGCAGTTGTTTCATCTGGCCCGCGGCCAAGCCGTCGGCGATGAGGTTAAACTGCAGCGTGTGGGCGCTGCCATAAATGAGCGCGATGCCGAAGACCATGATCGCCGAGGCCGCCGCGCCGAGGATGAGATATTTGATGCCCGCCTCCAGCGAGCGCAGCCGGTGGCTTTGCAAACTGGTGAGCACGTAAAACGTAATCGTGATGAGTTCGATCGCGACGAATAACATCACAAAGCTGTTGGCCGAAGCGGCGAAGAGCATTCCGCACAGAGCGAAGCAGTTGAGCGCGTACACCTCCGCGCCGCCGGTGCGCAGGCGATTGGCAAAGCCCATCGTGAGCAGCGTCACCAAAATGCCCGCCAACAAAAACAGCGCCTTGAAAAACATCGCCAGCCCGTCACGCACAAAACCGCCGCTGGAATCGGTGAGCGGTTCCACGGAAAGCCCCTGTTTCACCAAAAGCGCCAGTATCACGGTGAGCCCGAGCGCGGTGCAAATGCCCAGCACCGGCCGGCGATGGGGCGGCGTCCACAAGCCCGCCAGCAGCACCAACACGCCGAGCAGCGCCACGCCGATTTCGAGGCTGATGAGGGAAAGGTTCATTTGCGATTGTATAGTTCCACTACGTGCTCGAGGCTTTCGCGGGCGGTTTCAATTTTTTCGGTCAACAACTTGGGTGCGAAGCCAAAGAGCAAAAGCGCGCCCAGCAAAATAATAAACGGCAGTTTGTGCCAGCCCGGGATGTCTTCGGTGTGCGGAGCGTCGTCCGCGCGCGGCCCGTGCAGCAATTTGCGCGCGGCGCGCAGCATGTACACCGCGCCAATTACCAACGCCGCCCACGCGGCGATGCCGGTGATGAGCGGAAGCGTTTTCCAAGCGCCAAAGAACACCGTGATTTCTCCGGCAAAATTTGCAAACCCCGGAAGCCCACAACCGGCCAGCAACGCCATCAACAGCAGCGTGCCCCAAAATGGCATCACGGTGAGCAGTCCGCCGAGTTTATCCATATCCAGCGTACGCGCTTGATGATGGAGATGCCCGCTGAGCGCGAAGGCCAGCGCGGCGAGCAGGCCGTGGGCCACCATCACCATCACCGCGCCGGTGAGGCCGATGAGGGTCATGCTGGCGATACCGAGAAACACAAAACCCATGTGCGCCACCGAGGCGTTGCCGAGGAGTTGGTTGAGGTCGCGCTGGCGCATGGCCACGAGGCCGCAGTAAAGGAGATTGCCGAGGCACAGCCACGCGAGCACGGGCAGCCATTGCTGCGCGCCATCGGGCAGGATGGGGAGCGCCACGCGGATGAGCATGAACAAGCCAAATTTTTTGATGACGCCGGCGTGCATCATCGCGGTGGAGGTGGGGGCCGCGCCATACGCCAGCGGCGCCCACGTGTGGAAAGGCCACAAGCCGACGAGGATGCCGAGCCCAAACATCAGCAGCGCAAACACGAGCCCCTGCTGGCCGGTGGTCATGGGTTCAGATTGGGCGCGATGGATGATTTCGGGGAGATTGAATGTTTCGTAGTGGAGATAAATCATAATCAGCCCCACCAGCGCGAGGAGCGCGCCGAGGCTGAGGTAAAGGGTGGTTTTATACGCGGCAAACTCACGGTTCTCGCCGCGACCCCACACGCCGATCATGATGAAGGTGGGGATGAGCGCCAGTTCGTGCAGGAAATACATCAGGAAAATATCCAGCGCCATGAACGCGCCAAGGATGCCGCCGGTCATCAACAGCAGTAGGATGGCGAATTCTTTTTCGCGCGCCTTGATGCCGCCCGCGCAGCATGCCGCGGCAAAGCTCACGATGGCCGCCATCAGCACCAGCAACACGCTCACGCCATCCACGCCGACGTGGAAGCTTATGCCGAGGCTGGGAATCCAATCGGCAGTTTGCACGAAAGCGTAGCCGTGGTTGATGGAGGTGGGGTCGTTGGCGGGGGCAAATTTTACAAACACAAACAACGCCAGCACCAGCGAGCCGAGTGTGGCGAGGATGGCGCCCCAGCGGAACACGGCGCGGTTTTCACGCGGCACAGCCATCAGCACCAGCGCCATCAGGATCGGCCAACCAAAAATGTATGTGAGTGGCGACATTTTAGAATAGGAAAAAAGTGAGCATCACGAGCAGGCCCAGTGCCAGCAGCAGGGCGTAGGTTTGGAGGTTGCCCGATTGTACGAGGCGCAGCAGACAACCGGTGAGATCCACCGCGCCGCTGGTGCCGCGCACGGCCAGACCGCCGATGATCCAGCGGTCGAACCAAGCGGCGTAATGCGACAGGCGTTCCTGCGTCCATTGGTTGAGCCCCGCGTAAAGTTCATCGAAGTAAAACTTGTCTCGCATCCCCCGCGCCAGTGCGCCGAGCATCGCGGGAAGGGGGTCTTGCTTTACGCCGCGATAGGCCATCCAGCCGAGGAAGAGCCCCGTCAAGCTCGCGGCAGTGCCGGCAATCATTGCAGTGAGTTTGGCGGAGTGGGTAATTTCATTGGGAATGACCGCGCCCGAGACTTTGATAAGAAAGTTGCTCAATCCAAAATAGTGCCAGCCGAGGCCAATGCTGAGGGCGGAGAGGATGAGGAGTGGCCCGATCATTTCGCCGGGTGCCTCGTGAGCTTCCTTGGCCGCTTCGCTGCGCGCATCGCCGTGGAAAGCCACCAGCACGCAACGCATCATATAAAATGACGTGAGCAACGCCACCACCACGCCGAGGTAAAAGAGCGGTTGATTGGCCACGAAGGCCTGCGCGAGGATGGCGTCTTTGCTGAAAAATCCACTCATCAACGGGAAGCCCGCCAGCGCCAGCGCGCCGATGACGAAGGCGCGATAGGTCAATGGCAGTTTCTTGCGCAAGCCGCCAAGCTTCCAAATATCCTGTTCGTGATGGCAGGAATAAATCACCGCGCCCGCGCCGAGGAACAGCAGCGCCTTAAACGCCGCGTGGGTGGTGAGGTGAAACAAACTCGCCGCCGGCCCGGCGCAGCCCACGGCCATTACCATATAGCCAAGCTGCGACAGCGTGGAATAGGCGAGGATGCGTTTGATGTCGTTTTGCTGGATCGCCATCAACGCCGCGAGCAGCGCGGTGATGCCGCCCACCCAACTGATGATGACCAGTGCGTCGGCGGTGAACAGGAAGAAGAGTTTGCAGAGCATATAAACACCGGCGGCCACCATGGTGGCGGCGTGGATGAGCGCGCTCACCGGTGTGGGTCCCTCCATTGCGTCCGGCAGCCACACGTGCAGCGGGAACTGCGCGCTCTTGCCCATCGCGCCGCAGAAAATTAGCAGTCCCGCCGTTGTGGTCACCGCGCCCATGTCGGCCAGCGCAATGATGTCGAGCGTGCCGTGAAGCTGCCACACAAACAGGATACCGATCAGAAACCCAAAGTCGCCAATGCGGTTGGTGATGAAGGCTTTCTTGCCGGCATCGGCCGCGGCGGGTTTTTCAAACCAATGGCTGATGAGCAGATAACTGGAGACGCCCACGAGTTCCCAAAAAATAAACAGCAGCAAAAGGTTCGAGGCCAGCACGATGCCAAGCATCGAAAACAGGAAGAGGCTGAGGCCGGCGAAGTAGCGCGAGTAGCCCGCGTCGGTTTTCATGTAAGCCAGCGAAAAAACCTGCACCAGTGTGCCCACGGTGGTGACGATGAGCAGCATCAACAGGCTGAGCGGATCGATGAGCGCGGCGAAGTCCACTTTGAAATCGCCCAGATGCAGCCATTGGATTCCGTTGAACGCGGCATCCGTCGCCGGCACGATGCCGGAGGGAGCGCCGTGAAACTTGATAAACAAAATGAGGCTGCACACAAAGGCGATGGCGGAGGCGCCCAGCGAAAGGCCCGCGCTCAACCCGCGCCAACGCCGCGCGCCCAGCCCAATGCTCACCGCCGCCAGCAGCGGCAGGAACAGGACGACCATCGCGAGGGTCAGTTTGAGTTCGGAGTCGGTCATCGGTCAGAGTTTCATCGAGGCGAGGTCGGCTACGTCGGTGGTTTGGCGTTTGCGGTAGAGCGCCACGATGAGCGCGAGGCCCACGGCCACTTCGGCGGCGGCGACGGTGATGATGAAAAACACCATGATTTGTCCGTCCAACGGCGAGCCGTGCGGCGAGGGCGGTTGGTGATGGGAAAAGGCGACGAGCGCGAGGGTTGCGGCGTTAAGCATCAGCTCGAGGCTCATGTACATGACAATGAGGTTGCGGCGGATGACCACGCCCAGCAGCCCAAGGCAAAACAGCGCCGCGCTGACGACGAGATAATGTTCGAGGCCGACGTGGGTCATTCGGCTTCCTCCTCAGTCTCCGAGGTTTTGCTGAGCAAAATACAACCGACCATCGCCACCAACAAAAGCAGCGACACAATTTCGAAAGGCAGCACGTAGTTTGTGAAAAGCAATTCGCCGAGTTCTTTCGTTTCGCCTGTGTTGTTGGCCACGCTGCGTTCACCGGTGCGGGAGTTCATCACGGTGGTCACCAATATCCACGCCAACCCCGCCACCGCGGCCGCGCCAAGGAAGGTGCCGAACTTGCGGAAGCGTTGGCGTTCTTCTTCCTTGATGTTCATCAGCATAATGACGAACAGGAAAAGCACGATCACCGCGCCGGCGTACACAAGAATTTGCACCGCCGCCAAAAAGAATGCCTTGAGCAGAACGAACAGCCCCGACATACAAATAATAGTGAGCACGAGAAACATCGCGCTGGTGACGGGATTGCGGCTGAACGGATTAAACACCACCAACAATCCGCAAAGCAGGGTGAGCGCGCTGAAGATGTAGAAGAGGATTTCCATTACGGGGTCATTCAGCCTTGGGATTTTCCCCGACAGGGAAAGTTTCCTGCGCCTTGGCATCCGCCGTTTTCTTTTCCCATTTCTTAATGCGATCGTGGTGCGTGCCGCCGCGTTCGAGGAGTTTGTCTTTGTTGAAAATCATTTCCTCGCGGTTGCTGCCGGTGAGGGCGTAGTCGCGGCGCATCTTTTCGTCGTCGTAGCCTTCGTAATAATCCTTGGCGAGATAGATGGCTTCTTCGGGACAGACTTCCTCGCAGTAGCCACAGAAAATGCAGCGGAGCATATCGATCTCGAATTCCTTGGGCATCTTTTCCGCGCCTTCGCGATGGGCGGCTTCGCCATCCTCGCCGGGCGGGGTGATGCGGATGGCCTTGGGCGGGCACACAAATTCGCAAAGTTGGCAGCTCACGCATTTGGTGGCGGCATCCTGATCGCTCACGAGATAGGGCGCGCCACGGAAGCCGGGCGGCACGGTCCAAAGCTCTTCGGGATAACTGAGCGTGGCTTTGAATTTGTTATCCTTGTTTTTCTCGGCGTAAACTTTTGATTTTTTGAACGAAAGAAAATGGCCGAGCGTGACCTTGAATCCATTCCACAACGTGGGAATGAACAGGCGTTCCCAGAGGCTCAGTTTTACGCGTTGGACTTTGATGGCCATTTATTTTCCGTGGGTTAAATACAGGTAAATCGCCGTCACCACAATGTTTGCCAGCGCCAGCGGCACGAAGCGTTTCCAGCCGATGTCCATCAGCTGATCGTAGCGGAAACGCGGCAGCATCCAGCGCACCCAAATAAACAGGCCCATGAACAGCAGCAGTTTGCCAATGAAAATGCCGACTTGCAAGAGCCCCATTCCCAGCGAAGTAGCCGTCTCGTTGAGGCCCGCGAAGGGGAGCGTCCAACCGCCGAGAAAGAGCACCACCATCATCGCGCTCACGGCGATCATCGCCGCGTATTCGCCGAGGAAAAACAGCGCGAACTTCATCGAGCTGTATTCGGTGTGATAGCCGCCCACCAATTCCGATTCCGCCTCGGGCATATCAAAGGGCAGCCGATTGGTTTCCGCGAAGGCCGCCACCAGAAAAATCACAAACGCAATCGGTTGCTTGAGGATGAGCCACATGCCGTTTTTTTGATATTCAATGACCGCCGACAAATTCAAATCGCCCACCAGCATGAACACCGGAATCACACTCATGCCCATCGCGATTTCGTACGAAATCATTTGCGCGCTACTGCGGATGCTGCCGAGGAAAGGATATTTGGAATTGCTCGCGTACCCCGCCAGCACGATGCCGTACACGCTGAGCGACACGATGCCGAGCGTGAACAAAATGCCGACATTCAAATCGGCGATGACCGCCTGTTGCGAGCCGAGTTTGGAGCCAAACGGAATCACCGCGAGCGTCAACAGCGCCGGCACCATCGCCACCGCCGGCGCCAGCCAGAAATATGCCTTGCGCGCGTACGCCGGCGTGAAGTCTTCTTTGAGAATAAACTTCAGCCCATCGGCAGCCGGTTGCAGCAGGCCAAACGGCCCCACGCGATTGGGGCCGATGCGGTCTTGGATCCACGCCGAGATGCGCCGCTCCGCCACTACCGAATACGCCACCATCGGCAATACAACCGCGAACACCGCGATCACAATCTTCAGCAAACTGAAAATCGCAAACTGTTCGTTCGGGGTCAGGTTGTAGAACCAATTGGTCATTTCAAATCTCCACCGTCACCCCGTCATCGCCCAACGCGGCCCAGTTTAATTCCTTAGCTTTGAACACGTCCACTTCGGTGGCCATTTGGTTGAACAATCCTTCGATGGTGCTGAACCCGTTTTGGCCGGTCACGTTTTCCACGAGTTCGTGCAGGAACTCCCATTCGGCGCGGGCATTGCCGGGGGCGTCGAGGGCTTTCATAAATTTCTGCACTTGGCCTTTGGTATTGGTGAACGTGCCGCGCTTCTCGGCATACGCGCAGCCGGGCAAAAGATAATGCGCCTTGGCCGTGGTGGCGTTTGGAAAAATATCGCTCACGATTAGCAAGTTCATTTTCTCCAAAAGCGTTTCGCTGATGCCGTGTTGCGTGACATCTTCGCCGAACACAATCAGCGTTTTGATCGTGCCGCTTTCGATGCCTTCGGCGATCGCTGGCAGATTTGCACCGAGCGTTTCGCCGGCGATGCCGATGAGCCGCGCGCCGTTGCTATTTGGGTTTTTGTCGGCGTTAACCAAAAGGTGATCGCCCTCGCCATTGCGCGGCACGGAGTCGGTGATAGCCTCAAATTTGTCGGCCAGTTTTTTTAGCAAATAAAGTTCTTCATTCGTCTGCCGCGCCGACGCGATAATCGCCATCGATCCGGCCGCGACCCCTTCGAGCTTCCCGCCAATCTCCGCGATGACCGCCTCCCAACTTCTGGCTTCTGAATTCTGACTCCTGATTTCCTTCAACCTCTTTTCACTGCCGATCCATTTATAATCCAACCGGCCCGAGTCACACATCCACGGGCCGTTGACCGCATCGTTTTCGCGCGGCTCCTGCCGGTACATTTTATTTTCACGCGAGCCGATGACAGTATTGCAGCCGGTGGCGCATCCGGTGCAGAGGCTGTTGGTTTCCTTGAGAAACCACACGCGCATTTGGAAGCGGAAATCTTTGGAGGTCAACGCACCCACCGGACAAATGTCTGCCGTGTTTAGCGTGTAATTATTATCAAACGGCGCGCCGGGAAAAGTGGCGATGGTACTATAACTGCCGCGATTCACAATGCCGAGCGCGTCGTCGCCCGCGATGTCCGCGCTAAATCGAATGCAGCGCGTGCACAAAACGCACCGCTCGGCATCGAGCATAATGCGCGGGCCGAGGTCGACGGCTTTGGGCTTGTGCACTTTTTGCTCGGCAAACTGGCTTTCGGCTTGGCCGTGTTCCATGCTGTATTCCTGCAGCTTGCATTCGCCGGCTTGATCGCAAATCGTGCAGTCGAGCGGATGATTGATGAGCAAACTTTCCAGCACCGCCTCGCGCATTTCTTTGGTCTCCGGACTGCTCGCGTAAATTTCCATTCCCGGAATTAAATTGGTCGCGCAGCCAATGACGCCTTTGGGTGTGCCGCGTTCGTACGGCAACACCATTGGGTCAATTTTCAACGAACCGTCCTCGTTCATCGGCGGCTTGCCATCGGGCCCCGGTCGGCCGGGCATCCCCACGTGCACGAGGCACATCCGGCAATTGCCCGCAACCGGCAGTTTGGGGTGATAACAGTAGTGCGGGATTTCGATCCCCGCGTGCTTGCACGCTTGCAGCACCGTAGTGGGCACGAGCTTGCCTTGCCAGTCGGGA
>Ga0302127_10001324_pt1 | contig 14624 bp, 6 predicted proteins | sample CB4_SCM_MG_FD_204452 | JGI IMG/M metagenome (GOLD analysis project Ga0302127, IMG submission 204452) | Marine microbial communities from Western Arctic Ocean, Canada - CB4_SCM | ecosystem: Environmental > Aquatic > Marine > Oceanic | place: Canada: Western Arctic Ocean | collected 2017-09-24
GGCTCCTGCTCCGGCTCCTGCTCCGGCTCCAAAAGCCGGACATTCGAGCCAACTTACGAAGATCCAGGGCAAGCGCAAGGGCTCTTACGACCAGGGCGCGCATCCTGCACAGAAGAGAGCCATCGAAGCTGCGAGGCGCAAGGATACCGTTGAGATCCACGAAATTCGCAGGAATGAGCATAGTGGTGTTATCAAAGCCGCGATGATTGAGAATGCAAAGACGAAACGTATGTCTTCTTCAGGGGCCAGTCGTGGCACGGCCGAAAAGAGGTGGATTGTGGTGCACCCAAGCGACCCAAATGATGCCGCGCTTGTCGAGGAAGAAGACGTTCTTCCCGGTGGAAGGTACAACCTTGTAAAGTACTCCAGAATCGACGAAAGTGATTTCGAAGCGTGGAACCTCTCGCATCTCTTGGTTCCGGCACCCTTTGTCGAGGACGAGGAGGAGCAAATGGAGGAGCTTCCCGGGTCTGGAAATTGTGCAATCAACGAGTCGTGGCGGTTAGATGCCCCCGAGGCACTCAAAACGGAAGACATGGGGGCATACTTTGAGATTGCAATCAAGTTGAACGGTATGTACATCGCGTACCACAGCCTTCTCGAAGCAGAACTCCCAGGCATCGCGGACGAAGGTCAGATAGGCAAGCTCTTGGTTGAGATAGGATTACTCGAAGCACAGCGTGATACACTTCGAAAGCAAATAATAGAAACCCTGAAACAGGAAAAGTCGTTCGAGATAGTTTCGAAAACAACCTTCTACAAGATTACGCTTGGGATTGACGACACCGCCGGGGGCAACGAGCAGGCAGCATTGAAAAACGAGGACGCCAAGAAGGCCGGCCAGAGTGACAAGAGGCTCATCGACGGCGGCCAGGAACCTCTCTCGAACAACATGCGTCTGATCGAGTGCCCTAAGAGTTCTGCTGAACTCAATATGAACGTCTTGTTCAGGAAGAAAATACCGTATGACGACATAATCGGGCTAAATGCGCGCAGAAAAGAATGGTTAGCAGAGAAGACGCGTCAGAAGGCCATGGAGGCGTCCAATGTTGAACACATCGCAAGACTCTCAAGCGAGAACTCTCGGATAAAACAGGAAATGATAGAACTTCGTGCTAACATCAAAGGCATCCAGGCAGAGAAGGAAAAAGGCGAGGCGGCTCTTTCAAAGAAGGAGGAGGATGCTAAAAAGTTACTCGAGAAAGAGTACACTACCAAAGACAAGAAGGCGATACTGACATCTGAGCTTGAGGTGGGCGTCGCCGGAGAACAGAGGAAGGCGAAGGTGAAGGAGATACAAGAACTCAACGCTCTTCTCGTTCAGATTCTCGACGAGAAGGTAGATATTGACACCTATCGTACGTCTGTCATGTACAAACACTTGGAGGCGGAAGAGCTGGAGAGGAGGTTGATGGAGGCATCCCATAAGTTCAACATGAACCGCAACCGCAGGGACTGGCGCAAAAACAGATTTGCCCCAGAGCCGAAGCCAGAACGAACGGAGGAACAGATGACAGCCCGCAGGGAAAGGGACAAGGATGCCAAGGATCGCGAAAAGCGCAAGCGTGGTCGTCTCGGAGAAGACTACAGAGAGTCGGAATCACAGAAGTATGACGACCACATCCGGTGCGAACAAATCATCGCTGCCATGCACACGGACATAGCAAGGCTCTCGGAAATCGAGAATGCGTGGGATGAAAGAAGGGAGGCTTCTGCAAAGAAGAAGAAGGAGTTGAAAACCGAAATTGACGAAGAGCAGAAAGCGCAAGAGGCGACTGTCGTCAAGAGCAGTGATAAGGACGCGAAGAAGGAATTGGACTCTAGGAAGGAAGCGGCTCTAAATGACATCAAGCTCGCGCAAGATTATCTTGATAAGGCGATGGGGGGCTACAGTGCTGAAGACGGAAATTCCATCGTAGATACCGTGAATACGGCCACTGAAGCTCTTCGGGCGGCGAAACAGAAGCTGGAGGAGGTTGAGGACACGTACAAATTTCTTGCACAGGTACCACACACGAACGACGGCGATATGGATATTGCGATTATTCGCTCGAAGTTCAACGCAAAGAGAGAAGCACTTGGCTTCAAGCTTAATGCTTCCGGTGTTTCATGGGGAATCCATCGCACTCTTTTGAGTGTCGACAAGGCGCGGAGGGCGGGTCTCGAAGGAACTCCAATCTTTGAGTTCGAACTCCTGGCTGCGGAGAAGAACAAGCTTATCGGGAATGTAAAACGCCAGTTTGAAGAGGCACATCAGCTTGGATGCGGTAAAGATGAGCTTGACGACATAGAGACTAGGGCTAAATCACTCAAGTTCTTGAAGGACACAAAGACTCTGGATGCCATCAAGAGCAGGGGCAGGTCAAAATACAGAAACAGCTGGAAGCCTTCAATCGAGAAGAGGGCAAAGCAAGATCGCCAACAGAGGGTTGATGTCGATATTGGGCTACCAGAGCAACGCGCGATCGACCAAACGACTGATCATGCAGCAAGGTCGATTAACATCCTGGTGGACGAAATAGTCACGTATGCCAAGGCTGGATCCACACGAGCGCGCCGTTACTACAGTCTCCTGGTTGCGTGGGTGCGCGAACTTGAGTCCGGACAAACAGAAGACGCCCCGAGCGGCACGGGGATTGTCGGACAGTCCAAGCTCACTGACAGACCAGAGTTGGTGTCGGAGGAAGCATCGAATGAGTACTTCCCCGAGTGGAGCGAGATACTCCAGAACCACATGGCGTTATACCAATCTTCACTCATGCCACTCCTGCAGCAGTGGGCAGCTCTGCCGATGTACGCAAGGGCTGGAAGCATTCCAAACGAGTTCGAAGCAGAGTCTCTCATCCAGAGAGCGCTCGTTGATGCTTCTGGGGATCGGCCAGTCTATGACAAAGTCACGGGTGAGGTTTTGATGGTCACGAATGACAACATGCAAGGAAGCCTGGATTCCGAAGGGCTTCCAAAGAAGACCCCTGTGATCTTCGTGACGATTGCGCGGCGGAATGGAGAGAAGCTTGTCATACCAGTGGATACCGACCTTCGAGCTCTGCGTATGGACACGTCCGGTTTGGGTTGGAACTTTCACCTCACGGCGGAGGAAGTTCGAGAGAGCGTGAAACGGAGCTGTGACTGCGGTGAATTGGTTGAAGCGATTCAGGCATTAGAACAACTCAGTGCCGAGGGGGTCGATGTGAAAAAAGAAATTGAAGAGCTTAAGGCTGAGCTCGACGTGAAACGGAGCTCTGGCTTCGGTGAATTGGTTGAAGCGATTCAGGCATTAGAACAACTCAGTGCCGAGGGGGTCGATGTGAAAAAAGACATTGAAGAGCTTAAGGCTGAGCTCGACGTGAAACGGAGCTCTGGCTTCGGTGAATTGGTTGAAGCGATTCAGGCATTAGAACAACTCAGTGCCGAGGGGGTCGATGTGAAAAAAGACATTGAAGAGCTTAAGGCTGAGCTCGAGGCAGCGATAAAAAAAGACATTGAAGAGCTTAAGGCTGAGCTCGAGGCAGCGATAGACACATCCGTTGACACGGCGGAAAAGATTCAAGTTGCATCAGGATTAATCGTCTCGAACGACTACGACGACCCGCACATAGACGACCTTGACTATGCTATGAAACTGTGCATCGAGCAGTATGAAACTCAAGTGAGTAGCGTCCAGTCCGAGCTCGAGCATCTTAGAAAAGAAATGACTGAGCTTGAAGTGCGGATCGTCAAGCTCGGCAACGGTGGAGTCGGATACAATACGTTTTCCGAAGATAACTACCAGGAACTGGGGGCAATTCACAAAATGGACAAAGATACAGAAAAGAAGATCGGTAACCTTATGATCCCGATCACTGGGAGGGACATGCAGACAACCAATGCTAGTGTTCGAGCATTTCATCAGAAGCGCGGGCTCAAGTGGCATATAGAAGACAAAGAAGAGCGGCTCAGGAACATCAAGGCAACAGAGTTTGACGACACGTCCATCTTTCGCACGGAGAGTTTGAAGAATAGGATTCGAGTTCGCTCAGAGAGCGTTGCGTCGTCGTCTTCTCTTGTGTATGACGGCCTGACGAACACGGACTGGCTCAGCGAGCCACCGCATGTAGAGGCGGCTCTAAAGGCCATCAACACGTTCACCGGAAGGTTCTACAGACACCTCCAACAGGCAACGGCCGACACGCTGAAATCAGTGTGGATTCCGTGGCTACAGGGTCTCCGCAGAGGGAAGTTCGTGTGCCCAATCCTGACGCCCCCAGAGTTTACGACAGACATCCAGGGAATACCAAGCAAAGGTGGAGACTCGCAGTTCTACAGTGAGAACATGTTTGGACCTGACCCGTTCGGGCAGGTTCCTGTACGTACGTCGCGGGGGTCTCTACAATACACACTTAAGGCATTGGAACAGAATCAACCGCACGACGACGATGCGGAAGCGGGAGTGCGCAAGGCAGTCGCCAAAGAAGAAGAGATTGCGGACAACCGCACACAAGCCGTTCGCGCCGAGATTGAAATGACCATCAACGCCAGAAAGGCAGCTTTAGTGAAACACATACAATACATCAGCGATCAGAAGGGTCAAGCCGCAGACGCCAGCCAGCGGGACATCAGGCCAAGGTCCGAGCGGGACATCAGGCCAAGGTCCGAGATCAACGAAGACGAAGTGGACCGGCTCAAGAGAAATGCACACGCAGCCGCGGCTCTTCGAATGCAAGACACACGGACGGCTCTCGGGGAAAGCGGGCCGAGTTCAACCGACACCAGAAACTGCTTTATCAATGTCCGATGGCAGCAAACACTCGACGCAGCTGGGCGTCCGGTACCCGGATTTGACAAGGGATTCTATTGCGGATTTCTCAAGGACATACCCAATTATCCCTACATAATACAAAAAATTGTCGGAGCTTTGCAGGATTCTCCGGATCACCGAGGCACAGCGTTTGCACTCACCGACCCAACCTGGGTCTACGGTCCCGCGACTCTGGTTGTATACGATAAAAAAGAAACCAACGTTACCAAGATCTTCAACGAAATTGCAGATCCCGCCTACAGGAAACGCTTTTACGAAGCCGCAAACCAGAAGATGATGGAGCGTATGACCAATCAGGAGGAGGAGGAGGGCGAGGAGGAGGGCGAGGAGGAGGGCGAGGAGGAGGGCGAGGAGGAGGGCGAGGAGGACCCGATGGGCCCGATGGACACGATGGGCCCGATGGACACGATGGACACGATGGACCCGATGGACACGATGGACCCGATGGACCCTGGGAAAGTTCGGCCTCCTAAGATCGGAGACGCTGCCATCAAGCCACTTCCCCTCGCAAAACTTCCTCGAAACACCAGTTAGGATATGCCATGAGACGCTAAGGAGCCCGCACGGCGGTGCCCTGTTCCTCCACGCACCTCCCAGTCATGTGTGAGTTGTTGGTCGGCGCTAAGTAGCATCTGGGACTCCTCTGTCTTATGTAGATATAAACCTCCTTAAGAATGGTTGTATTTGATGTTATCCCTCTCTCTACAGAGTTTCAAAACAGATCATCGATGTGTGCATTGTGCACGTTCTTGATACCCTTTCCAACTAGGGGTTTGTTCTTCTCCTCCTTCTCCGCCTGCTTACGCGCAGCCGCAATCTTGGCCTGTTCGACGTTCTTGTCCTTAATGCGTTTGTCGCGCGCCTCAAACTCCTCCGGGGTGCGCAGCTTGGCATCGACGAGCGACTTGCGGAGGGTATTTTCGTCTGGAACGCTGATGCTGTGCCAGAGATCACGAACCGATGGAGGAGCCTGGACCCCTGGCGCAGAGGGAAAGAAGATGTCCGTCTTCTCACTCGTACCTATACGCAGAACGTCGATCTCTCCATCGGAAATCATCCGGTCCAGGTCGCACTCCACGCCGGCGTAAGCCCCCTTCAGGTCCTCCTCAGACACCGTGGCCGCACTCAGTCCGCCTGAAGTCTTGACCGCCCCCGAAGGAAGCTTGTTGCGGAACAGGTCTAAGAGGTCGGTCTTGGTCTCCACACCGACGCGCTGCTTGGCCTTGTAAAGCGCCCCTCCGTCGGCACACTGTGTGACTGAGATCAGAGGGTTCTTGGAAAGAGTCTGCTTGAAGTATGAGTTTGCGTCCGAAGACACGGGAATGCCACAGTAGCTGGACAAAACACACTCGCCGATGTGCTGGTATCCCCCAACGCGCTTGAGTACGGTGAGCACCTTGTAGATTGCACACGGAATGCCCACTGTGCTGCCATCCTGCAATGTGACTTCTTTCGGCAAGACTGTCTCTTCATCATTCTCCTCTGGCTCTGGAAGCGCACTCGGGTCCGGGAGATCCAACTCCTCGTCGCTTCCCACCTCAATTTGCTGCTGCCCCTCGCCTGTCTCAATCAGCGCCCTGGCCTTCCCCGACCGGTGCATATTAATGGCATGGGCAACGCGCTTGCGTTCCTTCTCCTCCTTATTTGCAATCTTGGACTTGTGCCGCTGCTGCTTCTGTTCCTCCTCAAAGACACTGCGGTTTTCCGCCGCCACCTTGCGCTTGTACGACGTGGGCACGACGCGCACAACCTTCTTGCCTTCGCTCATCGGCGCCCGGTGTGGTGGCGGAAGGCTGAACACACCCTACGTCCATCGCCTCCAGCAACACCTTGCTACACACAGGGTCCACTTGTCCGTTAATTATGTGGTCAAAGGTTCTCGGTACCGACCGATCATATATTAGTCGGCGCCCGGTTTGTCGGTACCCAACACCCTTGACCAAGAAATACACGGTCGGGTCTCTACCACGAATTGGCAAAACGCAAAAGTACTGTCAGTACTTTACAAACTTTACAAAGAACACAGGGCGCCGACTTCCGCTATCATGTCGGACAACAAGTCCCCCGAAGAAGTGCGCGAGAAGATGGACACAGAACAGGTTGAGGAGCAGGAGTACGAGGAGGAGGAGGAGGGCGGCGAGGAGGGCGGCGAGGAGGAGGAAATGGAAGAGAAAAACGAGAAGCAGCAGGTGGAGGGCGAGTCGGGTGCTGAAGAGGAGAGGGAGGAGAGGGAGGAGCAGGAGGGCGGCGGGGAGCAGGAGGGGGAGGGGGGCGGGGAGCAGGAGGGGGAGGAGGAGGGGGAGGAGGAGGGGGAGGGCAACGAGCTCACCGACTACGTGATCCAGCACGGAGCGCACCGCGAGTTCAAGATGCGCAAGAAGTTCATAACACACGAGGCAAAGAAGGCGATGAAGGTGAAGGACGGTCTGCACATTGGCACCATGCTCAACTCCAAGGCGGGCAAGGTGTGGGAGGGAATGAAGTACCACCACATTCACATCGTTGGCGGCACCCTGAAGACGACGGGCAAGGATGAGTTTGCTCCGTTTCTGTGTTTTGATCCCGGAGACGGCGTCGACACGGACGACAAGAACTGGTTGCGACCCATCTGGGCTGCCGTCATGGCATACTGGCAGCCAAAGTGGAAGCAGGAGATCAAGGACAAGTTTGCCAACGACAGGGATAAGATGAAGCGCATCCTGAAGCACTACAAGCCAGTCCTCGAGTGGAGCCCGGATGACTTTACGGGCCCAAAGCTGAACCCGGCTTCCCTTGGGGTTGGCAAGGCTGGCCTCGTCGTCATGAAGGACAAGCTCAAGTCGGTGCGAACCAACCCCGGGGCTGTGCCGCGCGGCCAGAGCAAAACGGCGGTCAAGGCAGCCACCAAGCTGACGTCGGCGATCCAGAAGGGTGGGAAGGCCGAGACCTCCTCATCCAACGATCAGGCGAGCGACCAGGGTTCCGACATCACCACCGTCGGCTCGCACACTGTGCGCATCGGCGACGCCACAACAACCACGGCTTTCGTCTCGGGAGGCGTCCTCTACGCCACCTTTCTGCACGCGTAAGCGCGCTGTGCCCACTGAGAAGACGGATGGCGACACAGCAGCACAAGTGAATGCTGCGCTGGACGCGCGGTCGTGCGACCAAAATGTGGGCAGAAGTAGTAGAAAGCGCGTGCAGAGAATGCACTGCAGAAAAACGGACACGCGCGGAGAGATGTTTGGGGCATGCAAAAGAGCCTGCGGCAATGTGTGTGGGCGAGCTTGCTACTCCATGTTGTGCGCTTCCGTGGGTCTCGTGCGTTGTGCAAGGCGGATGCCCATTGCCCTGCTGAAGCGACCAGGGGGGTCTTGCCCAACAAGTTTGTGGTAATCATTTCGAGTGAAATGTCCAGGGCTCCGACACAATGCGGCGCCGATCGATCCGCTACTCCGAAACACACGTGTACAGTGCTGGTTTCATGTGCCCGAAAATGTATTAGTCGGTGCACTCTATGCACCGCAGGTACGGCGGGTCTGGCGCCAAGTGCATGGGTTGCTGCGCCAACTTCATGGGCACGCGGCATGCATTACACTCCAGACCTGGCTGTAGGACAGAGGCTTCTGTATGTAACAGTCGCATGCCTCGAAGCTCCCGTCTGTTGACAAGAGAGACGGGTCAACTTCGTGCGAGGTAACCATCACTACCAGAGGTCGAGGAGAGAAGAAGGGCTTCAGAACGCGATCGTATCGCCTGAGCTGGTTTGCCAGGCTCATTCCGTTGAAGATCGTGCCTGTGAGGACATCTCGTGATGGCATCTCCCAGTCCAGAAGCACCAGGTCTGTCGTGCACTCGGCAGCCTCAGATTCTTGCGTATAATTCATGGCCAGATCAATAGATGAAAATGCAACGACTTCCGTACCGGGAGCAGCCTTCGCGACCATCGCGCAGTGAGCGACCAAGCTGATCGGACAGTCGTCCACGATTACAACACGCATGGTGTGGGAAGTGGTGTTGTTGGGCGAGTTTGCGTAGCCATGCAGGCTATCGACGTTGGACGGCTCCTCGAGGGAAACGTGTAGCAGCGCGTTCCTAAACATGATCTGCATACTTTCCATCTCATTGAAGTTGAAATGCATCAGTACGTAGCCCTCCATCACCCTCAGGGCATCGACAGAAAACTCGTCTGTGACGTGGTCAAGTATGTCGGAAGTGTAGAAGCCATTGCTGTTGAGCTTGATTCCAACACTGTAGGCAGACGTCACAGCCAGCCTTAATGATATCTCTTCGAAGGCCTGTAGCAGGAACTGGAGGAATATCATCGATGCCACGACGTGTTGGTTGTCTAGGCAAAGGCCCACGCGCATGGCTTCCGACAGCTGGGCTATTTCGTCTACTTCAGCGTGCCTAGAGCCACAGAGCCTGAACACGGCCTTCGCGGATGCATCGGAAAATGGGTGGCGCAGCATTCGTAATGTATCACAAGTTTTAGTTATTGTTTTCGCTAGCGAGTGCTGTCGTACTCGCACGCTTCTGTGCTGTGCTTTGGTCCGCCGTTTGCTCAGAAAAAACCATTGTCCGGACACGGTCCGGAAAAAGCGGACCATGCCCGGCCGGCACCGACTAGTTACTCACAGTTGAAATCCTTCTCAAACTCATTGCGGCTGCGCTTGTGCGCAGGCGAGTATGTTCCGTTGTAGTTACACGGGTCCTCGACTTGCGCCGACGCATCTTGCGCCGCCTGCTCCAGCTCCGGGAAGTACTTGACAATCTCGACGATCTTGTCCGCAAGCGCTTCGAGCTCGGATGGTACAGTGGGTCGCAAGCGCCCCAGATTCTTGAGGTACTCGCAAGTTAACTCGATGTCACGCCTCGCAAAAACTTTGACAAACGGATCGTCCTTCAGCTCCTGGGACGCGAACCGCAGCGCATACCCGTCATTCTGCATTGCGGCCAGCACGACCTTGCGGTCGGCCTTCAGCTCCTTGGGCGCGAACCGCAGCGCATACCCGTGATTCTGCACCGCGGCCAGCACGATCTCGCGGTCGGCCTTCAGCTCCTCGGACGCGAACCACAGCGCAGCCCCGTGCTTCTGCACCGCGGCCAGCACGAAGCTGTGGTCGGCCTTCAGCTGCTCGGACGCGAACTGCAGCGCACACCCGTGCTTCTGCACCGCGGCCAGCACGATCTCGCGGTCGCCCTTCAGCTCCTCGGACGCGAACTCCAGAGCACACCCGTGCTTCTGCACCGCGGCCAGCACGATCTCGCGGTCGCCCTTCAGATCCTCGGACGCGAACCGCAGCGCATAGCCGTCCTTCTGCACCGCGGCCAGCACGATCTCGCGGTCGGCCTTCAGCTCCTCGGACGCGAACTGCAGCGCATCCCAGTCCTTCTGCACCGCGGCCAGCACGATCTCGCGGTCGGCCTTCAGCTCCTCGGACGCGTACTGCAGCGCATCCGCCTGCTTCTGCACCGCGGCCAGCACGATCTCGCGGTCGGCCTTCAGCTCCTCGGACGCGTACTGCAGCGCATCCCCGTAATTCTGCACCGCGGCCAGCACGACCCCGCGGTCGGCCTTCAGCTCATCGGACGCGAGCCACAGCGCATCCCCGTACTTCTGCACCGCGGCCAGCACGATCTCGCGGTCGGCCTTCAGCTCCTTGGACGCGAGCCTCAGCGCATCCCAGTCATACTGCACCGCGGCCAGCACGACCCCGCGGTCGGCCCTCAGCTCCTCGGACGCGTACGACAGCGCACCCCCCTCATTCTGCACCGCGGCCAGCACGACCCCGCGGTCGGCCCTCAGCTCCTCGGACGCGTACGACAGCGCACCCCCCTCATTCTGCACCGCGGCCAGCACGACCCCGCGGTCGGCCTTCAGCTCCTTGGACGCGAGCCGCAGCGCACCCCCCTCATTCTGCACCGCGGCCAGCACGACCCCGCGGTCGGCCTTCAGCTCCTTGGACGCGAGCTCCAGCGCATACCCCTCATTCTGCACCGCGGCCAGCACGATCTCGCGGTCGGCCTCCAGCTCCTCGGACGCGTACCGCAGCGCACCCCCGTGATTCTGCACCGCGGCCAGCACGACCCCGCGGTCGGCCTTCAGCTCCTTGGACGCGAGCTTCAGCGCAAACCCGTCATGCTGCACCGCGGCCAACACGATTTCGCGGCCACCCTTCAGCTTGTAAGAGTCGTCCTCCGACGTCGGCGCCCGAGCCGCGGTCGGCACCCGCGGCGTGGTGGCGGAAAGCGAGACGGTTGGCGCGGGTCCAGGGGCAATCGACATGGGCGCGTGTGTTTTTGTCAGAATGTTTCCTTTTCTAACGGTCAGCCGTTGCGTTACATGGGCATTGGTTCTGGGTACCGACCCTCTGGGTACCGACCTAGTTTCCCGCCGTTACCACACGCTTCTGTGCTGTGCTTCACCCGTCCGTAAACCCAATCAGAGCTTGACAGGCTGGCTGGGCGGCTTAGAGAAGCTCTCGAGTCCACGGAGCCACTCGCGCATCACATCCATCTTGTCTTTTTATATAACCGGTGCCGACTAGTTACTCACAGTTGAATTCCGTCTCAAACTCATTGCGGTCGCGCTTGTGCGCGCACGAGTATGTTCCGTTGTCGTTACGCGGGTTATGGACTTGCGCCGACGCATCCTGCGCCTCCTGCTCCAGCTCCGGGAAGTACTTGGCAATCTCGACGATCTTGTCCGCAAGCGCTTCGAACTCGGATGCTACAGTGGGTCGCAGGCGCCCCAGATTCTTGAGGTACTCGCAAGTGAACTTGACGTCACGCCTCGCAAGAGCTTTGACAAACGGATCGGCCTTCAGCTCTTCGGACGCGTACCGCAGCGCATCCCCGTGCTTCTGCACCGCGGCCAGCACGACCCCGCGGTCGGCCTTCAGCTCCTCGGACGCGTGCTGCAGCGCATACCCGTAATTCTGCACTGCGGCCAGCACGATCTCGCGGTCGGCCTTCAGCTCCTTGGACGCGAACCGCAGCGCATACCCGTGCTTCTGCACCGCGGCCAGCACGATCTCGCGGTCGGCCTTCAGCTCCTTGGACGCGTACAACAGCGCATACCCGTTATTCTGCACCGCGGCCATCATGAACTCGCGGTCGGCCTTCAGCTCCTTGGACGCGTACTGCAGCGCATCCACGTAATTCTGCACCGCGGCCATCACGATCTCGTGGTCGGCCTGCAGCTCCTTGGACGCGAACCACAGCGCATACCCGTCTATCTGCACCGCGGCCAGCATGAAGCTGCGGTCGGCCTTCAGCTCCTCGGACGCGAACACCAGTGCATACCCGCTCTTCTGCACCGCGGCAAGCACGATCTCGCGGTCGGCCTTCAGCTCCTCGGACACGAACTCCAGCGCATCCCCGTACTTCTGCACCGCGGCCAGCACGATCTCGCAGTCGGCCTGCAGCTCCTTGGACGCGAACCGCAGCGCACCCCCCTCATTCTGCACCGCGGCCAGCGCGATCTCGCGGTCGGCCTTCAGCTCACCGGGCGCGTACTGCAGCGCACCCCCCTCATTTTGCACCGCGGCCAGCACGATCTCGCAGTCGGCCTGCAGCTCCTTGGACGCGAACCGCAGCACACACCCGTCTATCTGCACCGCGGCCAGCATGAAGCTGCGGTCGGCCTTCAGCTCCTCGGACGCGAACCGCAGCGCATCCCCGTACTGCTGCACCGCGGCCAGCACGATCTCGCGGTCGCCCTTCAGCTCCTTGGGCGCGAACTCCAGCCGCCACCAGTCATTCTGCACCGCGGCAAGCACGATCTCGCGGCCACCCTTCAGCTCACTTGCCTTGGGGAAAGCACGTGCGAGGATCCAACCGAGCACAGCTGCTTCATCTGAACCCTCCTCAAACCCCTCGATGGTAAGCGTAAGGGAGGCGGCGGGCCCTCCACTGAGAGCCAGTGGGGCGTCCTCCGACGTCGGCGCCCGAGCCGCGGTCGGCGCCCGCGGCGTGGTGGCGGAAAGCGAGACGGTTGGCGCGGGTCCAGGGACAATCGACATGGGCGCGTGTGTTTTTGTCAGAATGTTTCCTTTTCTAACGGTCAGCCGTTGCGTTACATGGGCATTGGTTCTGGGTACCGACCCTCTGGGTACCGACCTAGTTTCCCGCCGTTACCACACGCTTCTGTGCTGTGCTTCACCCGTCCGTAAACCCAATCAGAGCTTGACAGGCTGGCTGGGCGGCTTAGAGAAGCGCTCGAGTCCACGGAGCCACTCGCGCATGCCATCGATCACATCCTCCGTTTCTTTTTATATAACCGGTGCCGACTAGTTACTCACAGTTGAAGTCCTTCTCAAACTCATTGCGGTCGCGCTTGTGCGCGCACGAGTATGTTCCGTTGTCGTTACGCGGGTTATGGACTTGCGCCGACGCCTCCTGCGCCGCCTGCTCCAGCCCCGGGAAGTACTTGACAATCTCGACGATCTTGTCCGCAAGCGCGTCGAGCTCGGATGGTATAGTGGGTCGCAGGCGCCCCAGATTCTTGAGGTACTCGCAAGTAAACTCGACGTCACGCCTCGCAAGAGCTTTGACAAACGGATCGTCCATCAGCTCCTGGGACGCAAACTGCAGCGCATGCCCGTGCTTCTGCACCGCGGCCAGCACGATCTCGCGGTCGGCCGTCAGCTTGTTGGACGCGAATACCAGCGCAGCCCCGTCATTCTGCACCGCGGCCAGCACGATCTTGCGGTCGGCCTTCAGCTTCTCGGACGCGTACTGCAGCGCAGCCCCTTGATTCTGCACCGCGGCCAGCACGATCTTGCGGTCGGCCTTCAGCTCATCGGGCGCGATCTGCAGCGCACACTCGTAATTCTGCACCGCGGCCAGCACGATCTCGCGGTCGGCCTTCAGCTCACCGGGCGCGAACTCCAGCGCAGCCCCGTCATTCTGCACCGCGGCCAGCAAGATCTCGCGGTCGGCCTTCAGCTCATTGGGCGCGAACCGCAGCGCATACCCGTGCTGCTGCACCGCGGCCAGCACGATCTCGCGGTCGGCCTCCAGCTCGTCGGACACGTACTCCAGCGCATACCCGTGCATCTGCACCGCGGCCAGCATGAAGCTGCGGTCGGCCTTCAGCTCCTCGGGCGCGTACTGCAGCGCATACCCGTCATTCTGCACCGCGGCCAGCACGATCTCGCGGTCGGCCTTCAGCTCCTCGGGCGCGAACTCCAGCGCATCCCCGTCATTCTGCACCGCGGCCAGCACGATCTCGCGGTCGGCCTTCAGCTCCTCGGGCGCGAACTCCAGCGCAGCCCCGTGCTTCTGCACCGCGGCCAGCACGATCTCGCGGTCGGCCTTCAGCTCCTCGGGCGCGTACTGCAGCGCATACCCGTCATTCTGCACCGCGGCCAGCACGATCTCGCGGTCGGCCTTCGTCTCATCTGGCGCGCACCCCAGCGCATCCCCGTAATTCTGCACCGCGGCCAGCACGATCTCGCGGTCGGCCTTCAGCTCTTCGGACGCGAACCGCAGCGCAGTCCCGTGCTTCTGCACCGCGGCCAGCACGATCTCGCGGTCGGCCTTCAGCTCCTTGGACGCGAACCGCAGCACAGTCCCGTGCTTCTGCACCGCGGCCAGCAAGATCTCGCGGTCGGCCTTCAACTTCTCCGAGTCGTCCTCAGACGTCGGCGCCCGCGGCGTAGTGGAGGAAAGCGAGACGACGAGCATGGGTCCAGGGGCAATCGACATGTGGGCGTGTGTTTTGGTCAGATTGGTTTGCTTTGTTATGGGTACCGACCCTGGGTACCGACCCTGGGTACCGACCCTGGGTACCGACCCTGGGTACCGACCCTGGGTACCGACCCTGGGTACCGACCCTGGG